>Ga0123337_10000356_pt1 | contig 81283 bp, 67 predicted proteins | sample frozenSSSSmetaG_FD_89792 | JGI IMG/M metagenome (GOLD analysis project Ga0123337, IMG submission 89792) | Glacier valley bacterial and archeal communities from Borup Fiord, Nunavut, Canada, to study Microbial Dark Matter (Phase II) -... | ecosystem: Environmental > Aquatic > Freshwater > Ice >...
GTTACGAAGGCAGCTTTGCTGATATTGATGAACCCGTTGTAAGGAGCTCCATGATCGCGTTCGCCTGTGACGCGGTGTTCCAAGGAATCAACAATCACATTGGATCGCTGTATTGAGATATTTCGACTGTAATAGTTGTACTTCGATTCCTCCTGATTGGCAATGGTGGTAAAGCGACCTCCTTTTATAGTCAGTGTTTTTTCATCAATAGGGAGCGCTGTGATTTCTGTGATCTGATCAAAATCCCAAATGATGGGAGCATCCTGATCCACATTCCCATTTTTATCCACCAGAAAAATATCCGTTTGCGGTGCACCATTGTTTTGATTTAGCCCAAATCGGATGTACTTCATTTCTTTGGAATTGGTGACGGAGATCAAAGAAGAGCTGGGCAGATTGATATCGATCTTTTTCTGATTCCTCTTCAGTGAGGTTATTCCTTCAAGTTTATAAGGCTTCAGACTTGAACTGACCAAGAAAACTGGAGCATTACGGTTTTCTACTTCTCTATCGTCAATTAGGAAGGAAGCTGTCCCAAAGTCAGTGTCAGTTTGTATGATCGCTGCCTGCTCTTTTCCTCCAATGTAATACGTGGCTTCATCGTCCGCTTTTACCATCAGTCCATGCTTATTAGCGAACTCATGAGTTGTTGCGATAGCATCCATATCATCAGTTTTACCATCACCTTTGGCACCAAAGTAACTGTAATGAACAGAACCAGCGGCTTTAAATTTGGCGACATTCTCTTTAGATAGATTTGCAAGTGATTGTCCACTAGCTTGTATGGTTTCTTCAGAGATCCAAAGCAGCGGGAATCTCACAGGCATATTTCGGATGACTTCTGGCGTGTCAAAATCAGCATCAAGCAAATTCCAGAGTTCTAAGTATTTTTCCTCCTCATAGGCTTCTCCTCCAAACAGCAGGAATGAATGTCGCACAGGCCATTTGTCCCAGTACATTACATCTTTTTGGTAAGGCCAAGAATCTTTGTTGGCCACATAGGGGTAGAGAAATGAAATCCCTAAAGCCAATGATTTACCATCTGGTGTTTGGTAGCTGAATAAGTTTTCGACATCGTCTACATAAACCTGGCAAAGGGTAGCCATGGCGTCTAAACTGAAAAGGGAATAACCATATGGTTTGGTGCGCTTGAGTTCCTGAGGGAAGCTTCCGTCTGTTGCCATTTGATCTGGAAGAAGCACCGTTTTATACATTTCGTTGCAATAGTCAAGTACTTTTTGGTTACCGACAAATTGTGCGAAAACAGCCGCTTGCATCGCCCAGCACACACTGTGATTGTTTCCATGATCCCGCTCATCAATCCCATATGGATGCGTGGTTATCCAATTCAAATATTCCGAAAACCAGTCTTTTATCTGCTTTATCTCCAAATCAGAAATCACTCCTGAGTTTTCCACTGCTTCGATTGCTTTGGCCACTTCCATGAGTTGGATGGTATCGATGATTCCGATTCCTCGACCAGTTACTTTGCCTTTGATCGCTTGAGCATACAGTAAATTTGGGTTCATTTTAGTGGCTTCGTCAATGAACCAAGCCTTGAGATGCGGAGCTAAAGCTGTGACATATTTATCCTCTTTTGTCACCAAATAGGCAGAAGCCAGTGCGCCAGAAATTTGGCTAAATCGGATCATCGCCTCACGATGTGCGGTGAAATTATCAGGATTAGTCAATCCGTCCCGCTGAATATATGGGCCTTCTGGATTACTTGGATCTGGCCACCAATAGTCTCCTTCGGAATAGAAATCATGAATTCCACCCGCACTTCGGGAGCTATTTTCCGCAGTTACAGTGATTGGTTTTTCGCTCACATATTCCTCCGCCAAACGGATTACTCTTGCACGTTCTTTTGCGAAGTAATCTGTGCTGGTTTTCTCAGTTTGTTGAAGAGTTAAAAATGAGCTGAATGCAAAAAATAGAATAAGGATGTATTGAAACATTTTGGGTTGGGGAGTTAAATCTGTTTTAAGATGCAATTTATTGAGGTGTTTTGAAAGAGCTTTAACCGCAGTGGTCGCAGAGGTTTCACAGAGGGCACGGCTTTGTGCTAAGCATATTAGTGAGAGTGAGGTCTACTAACTCGGACTCTTTAATAATAATGTAGGTCTATTGCATGTTCTGTAAGTCTTCAAGTGCTTAATAAGTAATTAAGTGACTCATGTCACTATCCTTCTAGATGATTTTTTGGTTATTGAACACATGAGCTACTATATAACAACAACGATACAAGGTGACTTCAATCAAGTGATAGAAAAAGTCACAGAAGAATTGAAAAAGGAAGGCTTTGGCGTGCTGACAACTATTGATATGAAGGCTACGCTCAAGAAGAAGTTGGATGTGGATTTTTATAACTATCAAATTTTAGGAGCATGTAATCCGCCCAATGCTTATAAAGCCTTACAAGCTGAAGATAAAATCGGTTTGATGCTTCCATGTAATGTAATAGTACAAGAAAAGGAAGCTGGCCAAATCGAAGTGTCGGCAGTGGATCCTGTGGTCTCCATGATGGGAGTCAAGAATGATGGGTTAGAACCTGTTGCCGTAGAAGTGCGGGATAAGTTGAAAAAAGTAATCAACGCATTAGCGTAAAGCCGTAGTTATAATTGTGTTTTGCCACCATGGCCTGTGTCTCCACAGGCCATATTTTTTGAGTATTCTGCTGTTCAGGATTTTCAATCCGAAAAAAAGCAGTAGATGATTGCCAGTATTTTTAACTAAAGCTTATAAATCTTCGGATCAAGCTTCGAGATTTACAATCTCGAAGAGCAGGATGAGCAGGTTAAAGATATCTTCCGATTAACCTGTTTTTTAGCTAGCTAATAGTATTCAGTTTGATTTATTGGAGATGATTTCCTAACTCATAAGACAGCCACAGATCTTATGAAATCGAGCATTTTAAAAGTCACAAACTGGGATGATTATAAATCCCGCAAGATTCTCCCGATTCTCGGTACAGGCTATCTGACAGCTTAAAACAATTATAAACAGATGAAAAGCAGAAGATCATTTATCCAGAAACTCGGTGCGGGAATAGCTATTCCAGGCTTAGTTTCCTTCAGTTCTCCAACTCAAATTAATTCGAAATCAATAAACCATTCTCTTCAAGGAGATGAGTTTTGGAATGATATACGCAAGCAATTTCCACTGAACGACAGTAGGATTTACTTAAACAACGGGACCTTTGGTCCTTCGCCACTGGCGGTTTTGGATGCTTTGCAAAGCTCTTTTGTCGAAACAAATACCAGCGGAGAATATGGCCATATAGAGCCGGAGCGTGAGAAGTTAGCTGAGTTTGTAGGAATCAAGACTTCTGAAATTTCTCTTACTCATAATACCACTGAGGGCATCAATATCATGTGTTGGGGACTTCCGTTGAAAGCTGGCGATGAGGTGATTATCACTTTGCATGAACACGTGGGAAATGCCTTACCATGGCTGAATCGGGCAAAACTACATGGAATTGTGTTGAAGCCCTTTGAACCTAAAGCTACTCAAGCTGAAAATTTAGATCTGATCAAAAGCCTAGTCACTCCCAAAACGAAGGTGATCGCGATTCCGCATATCACTTGCACAACTGGGTTGGTTTTTCCTATTAAAGAGATTTCAGCTTTTGCCAGAAGTAAAGGAATATTTACCGCAATTGACGGAGCACATGGAGCTGGGACATTCGATCTGAATCTGAAAGATCTTGGTTGTGACTTATATGCAAGCAGCTATCATAAGTGGGTGTTGGGGCCAAATGGTACGGGGTTTCTGTATGTTCGGGAGGAGATTTTGGAGCAAGTTCAAGCATACCAAGTTGGTGCTTATTCAGATTTAGGTTGGGATATGTACCAAAGTCCACCTGAGTTCAAAGGCTATGTGCCCACCGCACATCGTTTTGATTATGGAAGCCAAAGTTTGCCAATGATGAAAGGCGCAGTGGCAGCGGCAGATTTTCATGGAGAAATAGGCAAGGGGAAAATAGAAACCAGAATAAGGGAGCTAAATCAATACTTGTTTGAAGGACTGTCTGAAATGAATTCTCAGTTGGATATTTTATCTTCGTCAGAGCCAGAATCTCGGATCAGTATGGTCACCTTCAAAGCGAAAAATATGGGATACCAAGAAGCTGCTGGCTTGATAAGCAAGGAAGGTTTTAGGATACGGCAAGTTCCTGAGAGTAAGTTGGAAGCTATCCGGATTTCAACTCATATTTATAATAGCAAAACAGAAATTGACAGCTTTCTTGAAGCGACTAAAAAGGTGTTGGGTTAAGGTTTTTTTTAGATTTTAATTGCAGGGAACATGGAGACTTCAGTAAGTAAAAAGTAGTTTGTTGAGAGTCAGGCTGAGCGAAGTCGAAGCCTTTTTATAAGTTTTTTTTCTTCTTCAATTCCACTTTTGCCTCTGCTTCGGCAGCTCGGAATTGTGAGATATCAGCAATCAACTTTAGAGGCAAAGGTTTGTCCAATGGGAATTGAATGGCCCCAGTTGAGGTCACGTATTTCTTAAGTTCTTTCTTGAATTGGCTTACTCCGCTATTTGTAGGATAAAATCCTATGTGTTTTTTCGCAGCTGCGAAATAGACCAACACCTCTGTGGTTTTGTACGCCGGCATACTGTAGCTGACCACTTCTTTGGCTTTTGGAATAGCTTTCAGAATTGTCGCGCGCATTTGCTCTAGTTTTTCCCTCACTTCAGGAGAGCACCAGCTTAGATATTCCTCAACTGAGGATGGTTTTGCGTTCATCATACTCTTGAGATTTTAGACGTTAGACATAAGATTTAAGACTTTTATTTCATTATATATCAGTCGAGCTTATCTGCAGCAGGCACCAATTTAGCATTCAAATCCGGTTCCGCCATATCTTTATCCAGCGGGAACATAGGTCGATTGATGCGCTTGTATCCAAGTCGTTCCAAATCCTGATCTACGCCACCTGGAGTCAGGGCCATCACCCAATCTGCCCGCATGTCGTAAAGTTCAGGAACAAGATATCCGATTTTTACCACAACGATATTTGCTTCTCTTGGCTTCAAACCTAGGTCTGTGAAGTCGCTTTCATTATGATAGGGCTTACGTTTTTTGGTGACTATCACATGTACGGAGCCAACTTTTACTACTACTTCCACTTCTGCAGCTCCATCACCTTCTTTGATTGATTCTACGGTTCCTTTTAGCATTACTGGCGGAGCAAATCTATCATCAATTGCTGCTCCTGCAGTTCCTTCCACTTTTCCTCCTACGCCTGCGGCAATTGCCTTCTGGACAAACTCAGGGCCCGGGATAGATGCATAAATCAGCGTTGGGCCATTCTCGGATTTAAACTCAGGTCGCTTCAGGATTTCTGTCAAAGTCCACGTCACATCTCCTGCTCCACCAGCAGTTGGGTTGTCTCCCATATCAGAGATCATGAAAGGCTTTTTATCAGAGGCAAGTGCCATCTTCAAGCTTTCATCCAACGTAGCAACAGGTGCAACGAACTCAAATTCATTTCTCACATTCCAAAAGCTTTGCGCAAGCTCTTCAGCTGACTCGGTCACAGCTTTCTCATCATCTCCAGTTACCATTACCACGGCATGGTTTCTAGGCTCATCTGCCCAAGCATAACCTATCCAAATCGCAGCATCAATCACGCCTTCCTTTTTGGTCATTGGATCTACTTTAGCATATAAGCTCATTCCCGGATCAATTCGAGTACTTGTTTTTTCGCCAGGAAGCAAAATTGGAACCGGAATCCAAGCTTTAAAGGCAGGCTTTCCTTTGCCACTTTCTAGCCTGTCAAGCATGTTTTCTACTGCGCGTTGCTTAGATTCAATTGCATCCTCATGTGGTGCCATTCTGTAGCAAGTGATCAAATCTGTATTTTCCGCTAATCTCCAAGAGACGTTGCCATGCAAATCCATGGACGTAGAGATCAAAGTCTCGGGTCCTACAACTTCACGAACGCGAATGATGAAATCACCCTCAGGATCATCCAATCCAACCACACTCATGGCCCCATGGATATCGAAGAAAAGTCCATCGTATGGCAGGTTTTCCTTGAGCATATCTAAGGTTTTGCCAACTAACTCTTCATAAGCTTCCCGAGTTACGATTCCGCCTGGGATGGCATGACCCCTAAGCGTGGGAAACCATTCTGCTCTGGCTCTGTCATCAGAAGCTGAATCTAAGAAGGGGTAATAATTGAAAATATCTACTCCTTCTCTGGTGCGGAATGCATCCACATCACTGGTAGCTGGGGAAAAAGTACTGGACTCAATTGCCAATCCTGCGATGGCTATACGAGGTAGGGGTTTTGATTCCTCCTTGGTTGAACAAGAAATGCTAACTAAGAGGATGAACAGAAGCGCGATAAAATTTCTCATAGCGGAAGTGCTAGTTTTTATTTTCAAATGAAAATGGCATTCGCCAATAACAGATTTCAATTTAAACTAACATCTCGAAACATTATCAAAAATTTCTAAGAATGGTGTAATTCTAAATCAATATTTTTTCCAAAGATCCATTAGTTTCCATCAGATCGATTGGCAAGAATCTGGGTAGTATGCGCAAATCTATCCAGCCAGCCTCTATGATCTTTTCTTACAAAGGTCACCATGACAGTTCCGACAAACCAAATCGCCAAGAAAAGCAGATAAAGGAATAGATAGAGTCTGTTATCAAATCGGGTGTCTATGAGGAATTTTGAGACTTCCCCGACTAAAAATGGAAGGATCAAAAACACACCATATCGGGCAATAAGAACCTTATAAGTAAGCTTTAAACCATCCATTCTGATGATTCGGATTCCGAGCAACTTTTTGCCAAAAGTCTGCCCATTGGTCATTTTACTAACGAAAATAAAATAGAAGAAAATCAGGCTGACTTTCATCAATGAAAGTAGCCATACGTTTTCAGATATTCCCTCTATGATATAGGCAGTAAATAAAATCACCAGTAATGAGTCAACAAAGATTGCTAAAAACCGCTGGGTCAACGTGACTTCAGATCTGTCTAGAAGTGGTTTTTTCGATACGTTTGGCAAGACGTTGGAATATCTGGAGATCACAAATCCAATGAAACATCCAAAAGTATTTGTAATCAAATCATCGACTTCAAAATGTCGATATCTACAAGGGTACAAACCGTAAAGCGCTGTGAGTTGAGTGATTTCAAAGAATAAGGAGGCTAGAAAACCAATTAGAGTGGCTAGGCCAGCATTCTTTATTTGGAACAAATACCTTAGGAAAAAGCCAAGTGGTATCAGAAGTAACACATTGAAAGCTGTCACCATAAACGCATTACTTTTCACGATGCTGAAAAGCGAAATATTACCTTGAACTTCTCGAAAGGTTTGTTTTACAAATCGGAAAGGGAAAAAACTGGGATCAACTTTTCCTATTCTGTAGTCACAAAACCCTTCGGAGATCACAGGAAGTGGAAGGACTGTGAGTAAGAAGGCAGTCATCGCATAGAATGCGAAAATGTATAAAACTAAACTTCTGTTAAACTGTACATAGCCTATTTTCTTATACTGGAAATAAGCATAAGGGACAACGCTTGCCGCGGCAAGCGCTGGGAAATAAATAATTGAAGTTCTGATAACTTCAAAATAACTGTTCATGCAATCTGCGTTGGCTCCGCCGATAGCTTTTAAAGCTTCAGCTCCTTAGGTTTTCATTCCAAAGGAACTCCTTTTACAATAACCGATCCTTTTAGAGGCGAATTCATCAGATAGTGCAACGATAGATTGTTAATTTTGACTAAATCATTCCTTACCCATGAAATCTAGCCTGCCTTAGGTAGACACAAAACACAGAGGAATGATTGGTAGGCCCAGCGAGATTACATATGGGCTTTAGAAAACAATTATAATCATATGAAAGACGAAATCACTTTAAAAGAAGCTCAAGAGCAAGTTGATCATTGGATCAAAACAGTTGGCGTTCGCTACTTCAATGAATTGACCAATATGACTATTTTGATGGAAGAAGTGGGCGAATTGGCCAGAATCATGTCCAGAACCTATGGAGAGCAATCTTTCAAAGAATCAGATAAAGGCAAAGATCTCGGAGATGAAATGGCTGATGTGCTTTGGGTTCTCATTTGTCTAGCCAATCAGACTGGTGTTGATCTTACTGAAGCTATGAAAAAGAACTTCGAAAAGAAGAATGTTCGTGACATTGATAGGCATAAGAATAACGAGAAACTGAAATAGGAATTACTTTTTATCGTAAAGCCCAGTATTTCCTTTTTCCAGCATAGGCATCAATTCAGCAACGATTTTGGGGTTTTCTGCCGCAATATTCACTGTTTCCAAAGGATCCGTATGATGATCATATAGCTCAATAGTTGGCTCGGCGGCTCGGAAGTACTTTGTCAGCCTGTAGCGATCTGTCCGCATGGATATGCCATTATGAAAGTAGGAGTAGGCTATGTTTCCGACTTGAGATTCCTTTGAATTTAATAAGCTAGCAAAGCTTTCTCCATCCAAATTGGTAGGGTTTTTAACTCCTAGCAATTCCATGATAGTGGGGTAAATGTCTACAGATTCCACAATTGAATCATCGATTTTGCTGACTTTTGAGCCTGGAATTTTGAATATCAAAGCCGAGTTTAATGCATTTTCAAAAAGCGTATGCTTCCCCCAAACCTGCTGTTCTCCCAGATGCCAACCATGATCTCCCCACACGATTACAATAGTATTTTGATCCAATTCCAGTGCTTTTAGCTCGTCCAGAATCAAACCGATCAGAGCATCTGAATAACTTGCCGCAGCGTAGTATGCATGCTTAATTTTCTTTGCGTAAGCTTCCGAAAGCTGCGTGTCCAATCCTGCTTTCTCTTCACCTAGTAAATATCCGTTGAACTCACCACTTTCTTGGAGACTTTTGTCTGATACATTCAGAGGTTTTCCAGGATTCTTTGGTAACGGAATCTGATCTTCATTGTAAAGATCCCAGTATTTTTTTGGAGCAGTGAAAGGCAAATGCGGTTTGAAGAGACCTACACCTAGGAAAAACGGTTGGGAGCTGTTTTTCAGTTCTCTTAACTTTTTGATGGCCAATTGGGTAGTAAGTCCGTCTGGATAACCCAAGTCATCCACATCTCCGGCTTCGTATGGTTTGACCTGCTTGTTCATACTCTGACGATTTTCTCCATCTGCATATGCAAAAAACGCATTCCAACCAGTGCCCCATTTTCCATGGTTGAATAGCAATTCATCCCAGCTATAGGGCAATTCCTTTTGCTCAGAAACCTTTTCTTCGTAGCCATAAACATACCCATCAGCGGAATGAGAAATTTTCCCTATTCCTACAGTATGGTATCCATTTCTTCTGAGATGATGAATAAATGTCTCTGGGGTCTCTGATTCAGGTTTCTTATGGAATTCATCCTGCATGATGTTATTCCCTAATTCAGCTTGTCTACTTGGTCTTTTTCCAGTGAGAAAGGCAGCACGAGATGCTCCACAGGTAGGGACTTGGACAAAGTGATTGGTGAAACTCACACCTTCGGCAGCTAGTTTGTCAAGATTCGGAGTAATGATGGTACTGTTTTCAAAATGGCCTAACTCTGATCGAAGATCGTCTACAGCTATAAAGAGGACGTTGGGTCTGTTTGATTGGGCAAAACTCTGGAGAAAGAGCAACCCTAGTAAAGTAATGAGTAGTGGTTGTCTTAAAAACTTGTGTTCCATTTCTTGCTTGATTTTCAGATAGTCAATCTAGGGCATTCGCTCTGTAGATAAAAGATGAATTATAGGAAGTGTGAATTTTTGAAAAAAAGGATAGTGGTAGGGAAATAAAATGAGCTGGAAATTTATGTTCCAGCTCTTTTGATAAATGCTAAATTACTTCAGTCCAAACCGAAACTGATCCCGGAGCACAGTGGAAATCTGCCCATCCAGATTCATTCACCCAAACTTCATCCTGGATCTTTCCCAATATATCACGGAAACTTCTGCCAGTATACCTTGCTCCGATTTCCATGGAAATAGTCGCTCCGTCACCGTTTGACATGACTACAGCACAGCCCGAGTGGTTTTCATCTCCTTTTCTTGTCCAGGCGATTGCATTTGCACTTTCGAAGTAATCCCGCTGCGTACCAAATGCAAAATCTTTTCGTACGTAGAGCATAGATTCTAATTCATCCACTCGGTTGATGAAAATCTCATAATCCTGACCGTCATCTCCTTTGTCCCAATAGCTAGCACCAAATAGATCTGGGTAAAAAACACATGGGTACCCGTCTTTTCGAAGTAAAATAAGCGCATACGCCAAAGGCTTAAACCAAGCTTCAACAGGTGCTGCCAGAGCTTGAAGCGGCTGAGTATCGTGATTATCAACTAGCGTCACTGCTAATTCTTGGTTATCTGAAACAAGTGATTTGGTGAAAATCTCTCTTAAGTCAAATTGACTTCCCATATTAGAAGCTACGTGAAAACTCTCTTGCAAAGCAGAATCAAATAGGCTCATCGTGCCGTCTGTCGCATCAATGTATTTAGTGAGCACTTCCAAATTCCCTGGAGCCCAATACTCGCCTACAGCAAAGATGTCTTTGCCAGTTCGCTCTCTGAGTAAGTATAGAAATTGTTGGAAGTAAGCTGGAGGAATGTGTTTCACGGCATCCAAACGCACCCCGTCATAATAGGTGAGTTCGTGTAACCATGTAGCATATTTTAGCAATTCATCCTTGACGGCAGGATTTCTGAATTCAATGTCACAAAACATCAGGAAGTCATAGTTTCCTTTTTCGTTCGTTATCATTTCCTCCCAGTTATTTCCATATTCACTCATCAGGTTGAATATGCCATGTTCTTGATTTCTATGGTCATAATCTACTCCGCTGAAGCAATGCTTGTCCCAGATGAAATCGGAGTATTGGCCATTTCTTCCGGGAAAGGTAAAACGTGTGAAAGCTTCGATTTCATAGGGTTCGGAGATATTTTCCAACCGATTTTTCTCATTTACTTTCATCACTTTCATCAGTTCAGATTCATCTCCCCCAGCCTTGTGATTGAAGACAAAGTCAACGATGATTTGGACACCACGATCATGTAGTGCTTGGGTAGCTTCTATGAATTCATCCTTAGTGCCATATTTGGTACGTACGCTTCCTTTTTGGTCAAATTCCCCAAGGTCAAATAAGTCATACGTATCATAGCCAACACTCATTCCGCCTTGTTCTCCTTTTGAAGCAGGAGGCAGCCAGACGCTGGTGATTCCTAGGTTTCCCAGATATTCGGCTTTTTCTATTACTTCTTTCCAAAGTGTATCTTCTGGAGAATACCAATGGAAGAATTGGATCATTGTTCCGTTTTTCATCTTTAAAAGTTGGTTAGTTGGTGGTTTAGATTAAACGGTAAACGCCAAATTTTAAAGATGGTTTTAGCAGTTTTAAAGCGGGATAATTTGAATCAAAATGGGGAGAAAATAGTCCTGAAAAAGAGCAAAACCCGATATAAATCATATCGGGTCTTGTCGGGTTGATTTTATGGAAGTGTGTGGAATTACCAATTAACCACTGCAATTAATGTTTCATTTTCTACTTTTCCGACTAGGGAAAAAAGATCCAAAGTCAAACAAAAATCTATGTCTGAGTCTATGTTATGATTTTGAAGCCGTTTGGCATGGGAAGCCTGAGATAGAAATCCTTTCAAATTGTGGCCTTCTTTCTCGTAAAGAGATTTCATGGCTATCGCACCATCATCCTCAGCCTCATGAGTGGATTCTAGTGCTTTGGCTAATGCTCCAGCATAAAGTGAATCTTCTAAATTGAATTTCCCTTTCCAGCCAGCACAGTGAATCAGTACGTCCTTATTACGTGACTGAATGTAACTGACAGTCGCTTGTAGATTTGGAAAAGCTCCGATAAGAATCTCATCAGCCCCAGCAGATTTAGAAATAGCAAGAGTGCCATTTGTAGTGGTCATTGCCAGCTTTTGGCTTTGGTGTTCACCGGTGAGGTAAGCTAGGGGAGAGTTGCCTAATTGGAAACCATCTGCCATAATGCCGTTTCTTTCTCCAGCAATTAAATAGCCTGAGGAGGCCATGGCTCTACATTCTTCGAGATCAGCACAGGTTTTTATTTCCGAAATTCCATTTGCAAGTGCAGCAACCATGGTGGAAGTAGCGCGAAAAATATCGACTACTACCACTAGTTTACCTTGCAACTCATGCAGGTGGATTAACTCTGGACTGAAACAGATTTCTACTTGCTTCATTTATTTTTTCAATAGCGGAAGTTTTTCCACCTGAGCTTTAAGGTTCTTATTTCTTACTTGGATGAAAATCTCTGTTCCAGCTTTGCTGAACTCAGTTTTCACATAACCCATTCCAATTCCTACGCTCATGCTAGGAGATTGAGTGCCTGAAGTTACCTCTCCGATCACTTCTCCGGCGGCATCCACGATAGGATAATGCCCTCTTGGAATACCTCTTTCTTGCATAATGAAGCCAACCAATTTCTTCGAAACGCCAGCTTCTTTCTGTGCTTTTAGTGCTTCAGAATTGGTGAAGTCTTTGGTGAATTTGGTGATCCAACCCAACCCAGCTTCCAAAGGTGAAGTGGTATCAGTGATGTCATTTCCGTATAGGCAATAACCCATTTCCATTCTAAGTGTGTCTCTAGCACCTAGGCCGATGGGCTTGATGTCAAAGTCTTTTCCAGCTTCGAAAACGGCATTCCATACTTTTTCAGCATCTTCGTTTTTGACGTAAATTTCAAATCCACCAGAACCTGTATATCCCGTTCCAGAGATGATGACATCCTGAACCCCTGCAAATTCTCCTACGGTGAAATGATAGAATTTAATATCAGTAAGATTTACAGGAGTTAATGCTTGAACAGCTTCGATAGCTTTTGGGCCTTGGATAGCGAAAAGTGAAATCCCATCAGAGATATTAGTAAGCTTAGCTCCCATGGTATTGTGGCTGTTTACCCAAGCCCAATCTTTATCAATGTTTGAAGCATTTACGACAAGCATATACTTTTCGTCTTCAAACTTGTAAACGATCAAATCATCTACGATTCCACCAGTTTCATTTGGGAAGCAAGAGTATTGTGCCTGTCCATCAACGATCTTGGAAGCATCATTTGAAGTGACCTTTTGGATCAAGTTTAAAGCCTCTGGGCCTTCTACCATGAATTCGCCCATGTGAGACACATCAAAAACGCCAACGCCATTTCTCACGCAAAGGTGCTCTTCATTATCAGAACTGTAACGCACAGGCATATTATATCCTGCAAAAGGCACCATTTTGCCACCAAGGGCAACGTGCAAGTCATTGAGTTGGATTTTTTTGATTTGCTCTTCCATAGTCTGGGTTAATTTTCTAGTGGGCAAAGGTAAGGATTGAGGTGAAAAATGCACTAAAAAAGGCAACCTGTTAGGGTTGCCTTCTACTATTTGTGTGCTAATCTAGTTTAAACGGAGAAGCTTTCACCACAGCCGCAGGTTCTGCTTGCATTTGGATTGACGAATTGGAAACCTTTTCCATTCAGTCCGTCGGTGAATTCCAGCGTAGTTCCAGCTAGGTAAAGCAAACTTTTTCTATCCACAAGAATTTTTACTCCTTTATCTTCAAATACGTGGTCCGTTTCCACCTGAGCACCATCAAAGCCTAAATCGTACATTAGACCTGAACAGCCCCCACCTTTCACCGAAACACGTATATTCTCATTTTCTGCGCGTCCTTCCTCTTTTTTGAGCTCTAGGATACGCTCTTTGGCTTTGTCAGAAACGATTATCATATTTTTATATATTACTTTGTCTTAAGTTGAAGTATTGGGAAAACAGTAAGAATCCCAAAATGATTCATTGCAAATATAGCAAATTTAAACATGAGGAAAATCGAGCATATAGGGATTGCCGTAACTGATCTGGAGAAGTCTAATTTACTTTTTGCGAAGCTTCTTGGAAAAGAACATTTTAAAACAGAGAAAGTGGAGGGTGAAAAAGTAGCGACATCCTTTTTCCAAGTAGGTGAAACGAAAGTAGAACTGCTACAAGCAACGGATGAAAATAGCCCAATTGCCAAATACCTTGAAAGAAGATCCGAAGGCGTTCATCATATTGCATTTGATGTAGAAGATATCTTGGCTGAAGTGGAGCGATTGAAAGGAGAAGGCTTCGAAATCTTGAATGAAACTCCAAAACTGGGAGCCGATAATAAATTAGTGGTATTTTTGCACCCTAGGAGCACAAATGGTGTTTTGATTGAGTTGTGTCAGGAGAGGGGTATTTGATTGGAAAATTGAAAGATTGGAAGATTTTAAAATTAGAAATAGTTGAAGGTCTGGTGTGTGAAGGTTGGAAAGTGGTAAGGTTAGAAAAAGAACCTCAACTCTACTCTAAACCTCGTAAATCGGACTTCGTAAATCCCAAATAAAAGGAGGAGGGAAACTCCATAGTTATAAATAAACAGCGCCTTTGCGCCTTGGCGGGAGGATATAAAAATATGTCAGAAAAGAGAACAGAAATAAGCGATTTGGGTGAATTCGGCTTGATCGATCACCTAAATGAAAAAGTAATTATTAAAAACTCCAGCACTTTGAAGGGGATTGGTGACGATGCTGCGGTGATAGAAGCTGGAGACATGGTCAAAGTCGTGACCACTGATCTATTGGTGGAAGGCGTTCACTTTGACTTATCCTATGCGCCATTGCCTCACTTGGGGTTCAAAGCAGTAGCGGTGAATGTTTCCGACGTGGCTGCTATGAATGCTGTGCCTAAGCAGATCACAGTAAGCATCGCGCTATCCAACAGATTCTCAGTAGAAGCTATTGATGCGCTCTATGAAGGGATTCATGCAGCATGTGAGCATTATGGTGTGGATTTGATTGGCGGTGACACTACGGCTTCCAGAAGTGGTTTGGTGATCTCTGTTACGGCGATTGGCGAAGCCAAGCCTGAGCAAATCACTTATCGATCCGGTGCAAAAGAAAACGACATTCTTTGTGTGACGGGTGACTTAGGTGGGGCTTTGGTTGGATTGCAGATTTTGGAGCGAGAGAAGGAAGTCTTCCTTGCCAATCCTGATATGAAGCCTGATCTAGGCAAGTACACGTTGGTGACTGCTCGTCAATTGAAGCCGGATGCTCGTGTGGATATCATCCATGAACTTCGGGAAATGGAAGTGGTGCCTACCAGCATGATGGATATTTCTGATGGTTTGGCTTCTGAGATTTTTCATATCTGCAAAGCTTCTGGAGTAGGAGCTACGATCTACGAAGATAAACTTCCAATAGATAAGCAGACTTTCGATACTGCTGTGGAGTTGAATCTAGATCCTATCACCTGCGTGATGAATGGGGGAGAAGACTACGAATTGCTATTCACGATTGATCAGAAAGACTTTGCGAAGCTGGAAAAGCATCCTGATATACACTTCATAGGTCATATCACCAAGTCAGAAGAAGGTAAATTCTTGGTTACAAAAAGTGGAACCGCAGTGCAAATAAAAGCGCAGGGCTGGAAGCATTTTTGATTGTCTATAAAAAGCAAAAAACCTCTTCAAGATCAATTGAAGAGGTTTTTTTTATGTTTAAGAATCTTTTCGGATTAACCTATAGATACTCTTTTGAATGCAGATACAGTCAATCCTTTGCTTACACCGTCAAGGTACTGAGCGATAGTCTTGTTGTTGTCTTTTACAAAAGACTGGCTAAGAAGTGTATTCTCTTTGTAGAACTTGTTTAGTTTACCTAGAGCGATTTTCTCAAGCATTTCTTCAGGCTTACCTTCAGCTCTTGCTTGCTCTTTACCTACTTCGATTTCTCTTTCTACTACAGAAGAATCAACGCCGTCTTTGTCCAAAGCAACTGGGTTCATTGCTGCAATTTGCATTGCTACATCTTTACCTGCTTCTTCAACGTCAGATCCGCTAGTGTTAGTCAATCCTACCAAAACACCTAATTTACCATTAGAGTGGATGTAAGGAACTACTGTTTCAGCTTCGATGATTTCGAAATGAGACACTTCGATTTTCTCACCGATTTTGCCAGTCATCTCAACGATCTTTTCTGCAACAGTCAAGTTTTCGAAAGGAAGAGCATAAAGTTCTTCAACAGAAGAAGCGCCTTTTTCTACAGCAAGGTCAAGCAACTCATTAGCAAAAGTTACGAAGCCATCATTTTTGGCAACGAAGTCAGTTTCGCAAGTCAAAGTAAGCAATACGCCTCTAGCGCCGTTTTCAGACACTTTAGTTACAGCTACACCTTCTTTAGTCTCACGGTCAGCTCTTGAAGCAGATACTTTTTGACCTTTCTTTCTGAGGATGTCTACAGCTTTTTCGAAATCACCTTCTGATTCGGTAAGTGCTTTTTTGCAATCCATCATACCGGCACCGGTCATTTGTCTCAATTTGTTTACTTCTTGTGCAGTAATTGCCATTGTGTTATCAGTTTAAAATAAAACGGGATAAATTCTTTTGGAACCTTGAGGTCAGAACACTAAAGAAGGTCTGTACTCGAAGGAGTGATTATAGTTACTTCTAAGTGGCTAGCACCTTGAAGGATAGGATAAAACAAAAAAAATTGAACATAAGCCGAAACTTGATGTTCAATTTTTAATTTATTTCAAATCAAGTTGTGGATTATTCTTTTGTTTCAGCGTCCACAGCTTTCTTAGCCTCTTCCTCTTCAGAAAGTTTAGCTTCTTCTTTGTCTTTCTTACGCTCTGAAAGACCTTCTTCGATAGCTGCACCGAACGCTTTAACTAGTAAAGAAACGGACTTGAAAGCATCATCATTAGCTGGGATTGGGAAATCTACCTCATTTGGGTTAGAGTTCGTATCAACTAATGCGAAAACAGGGATACCAAGCTTTTTTGCTTCAGCAATTGCGATGTGTTCTCTTTTGATGTCCACGATGAAAAGTGCAGCAGGTAGTCTGCTCAAGTCAGCGATACCGCCAAGAACATCTTCCATTTTGTCTTTCTGACGTGAAACCATCAAACGCTCTTTCTTCGCAAGGTTCTTGTAAGCTTCCTCTTTCATCAATTTGTCCAAACCGGACATTTTCTTCAATGATTTACGGATAGTAGCGAAGTTGGTCATCATACCACCTAACCATCTTTCGGTTACGAAAGGCATGTTAAGTCTCTTCGCTTCAGCAGCTACAAGATCTTTCGCTTGCTTTTTAGTAGCAACGAACATTACCTTTTTGCCTGAACGTACGATTTGCTTGATTGCGTTAGATGCTTCGTCGAGGCATACAAGCGTTTTGTTAAGATCGATAATGTGGATACCATTTCTCTCCATGAAAATGTATGGAGACATTCTTGGATCCCACTTTCTCGTCAAGTGTCCGAAGTGAACACCAGCATCTAGTAAGTCTTTATATTCTAATTTTGCCATTATATAAAATGTGTTTTTCTATTGTAAGGAAGAACCTCCAGATTAACGTTTCGAGAACTGGAATTTTCTTCTTGCTTTTCTACGTCCTGGCTTCTTACGTTCTACCATTCTTGGATCACGAGTAAGGAAACCTTCTTTTTTCAAGGCAGGTCTGTGTTCGATGTCGAATTCGCACAAAGCTCTGGAGATAGCCATACGGGCTGCTTCTGCCTGACCTGTGATTCCTCCTCCGTCTACATTGATCTTGATGTCGTAGTTACCATTCACGCCTACTAACGTCAATGGCTGCTTCACAACGATCTGATGAAGTTCGAATGGGAAGTAAACTTCCAAAGAACGATTGTTTACGGTGATAGTGCCATTTCCTGGAGCCATGTAAATTCTGGCTACAGAGGTTTTTCTTCTACCGATTTTGTTGATCATTTCCATGAAATAGACGATTAAAGAGTGATGGCTTTAGGCATTTGCGCTGCATGAGGATGCTCAGATCCTTCATACACGTACAAGTTGCCGTATAATTTTCTTCCCAATCTGTTTTTAGGCAACATGCCTCGTACAGCTTTCTCGATCAAGATTGTTGAAGATTTCTCTTTCAATAATCTTGGCGTAGAAATACGCTGTCCACCTGGATAACCTGTGTGTCTCACATAAACTTTGGAGTCCCACTTGTCACCAGTTAGTCTGATTTTGTCTGTATTGATTACAATGACGTTGTCACCACAATCAACGTGAGGAGTGAAGCTTGGCTTCGTCTTACCTCTTAAGATTTTCGCTACCTCACTAGCCAATCTACCTAAAACTGCAGCTTGGGCATCCACTACCACCCATTGCTTTTCTACAGTTGCGGCATTGGCTGATACGGTCTTATAGCTCAAAGTATCCACTGTGTAACTGTTTAATATTTAGCTTGTTAAATTTATTTCACCCTCAAAAAGGGACACAAAGATAGGAGTATTTTGTTTTGGATGCAAAATATTTCCAATACTAAGTCCTAATTTTCACAGGATTAGCTTTTTACTACCAATCAAAATCGGGTTTTTCTGACTGCTTTTCGATCTGAAAATCTTAGCTGGTTTTCTCTAATTGATTGACCAAAACCTTGAAATCCTTCGGATAAGGCGCATTCACGAATATTTCCGTGTCGTCCAAACCCTTAAATCCAATCGAATAAGCATGAAGCGAAACCCGCTGCATAATTGGTAATTCTTCTGTCTCTTTTTTTAAATTGAAGCGACGCTTGATAGAAGAAAGGTATAAAGGGTTGCCTCCGTATAAGGTGTCTCCACAAATTGGGGACTTGAGGTAAGCCAAATGAACCCTAATCTGATGCAGTCTCCCAGTGATGGGTTTGCACTCGACTAGCGTATGTGCGTAGTAGGTCTTCAACGTATTGAAAATTGTCTGCGCGGGCTTGCCTTCCTTACTTACTTTGGCGATTCCTTTGTTGTTGGCTAAGAGATTTCGGTCTACCAGCTCATTGCTGAATTCCTTGATCCCTTCCACCACTGCATGATAGACTTTGTTTACTTTTCTACTTTCAAACTGCATAGCCAAATGCCTGTAGGCCGCTGGATTCTTGGCAATCACTAGACATCCTGAAGTTTCCTTATCCAATCGATGACACAGTTGTGAATCGGGGATGTGTGTCTTGGCTAAGTCTAGGATGTTCTGCGCTTCGTGCCTATCGTCTAAGCTTGATAGGTACGGCGGTTTATTGATTACCAGGTAATCCTCGTTTTCAAACAGAATAAGGTTTTCAAAATCTACTTTCTTCATGGATTCTCCTGCCTCTTCAAATGAGGCTGCAAAAGTAAGGAAAAAAGAATGTGTAAAAAACTTCTCTGGCTTTTATTATTAGAGAGTTAACACTTTGAGCGTCTCTTCCGGAGAATCAATTTTCACTAAAGGTAGTGAAAAGCTGAAAATGGATCCTTTTCCTACGGTCGAACTCACGGAAATCTTGCTTTTATGTCCTTCCAGAATATGTTTTACGATGGCCAATCCTAAGCCAGTACCACCTTCTTTTTTGTTTCTGCTTTTCTCCACGCGATAGAATCGCTCAAATATTCGCTTCAAATCTTCTGGCGGAATTCCTTGTCCATTGTCTTTGATGTCGACTTGAATGGTGTTTTTAAGAGTTCTAAGAGAGACATTCACATCTCCGCCATTGTGATTATATTTCATAGCGTTGAAGATCAGATTTTGGCACACACGATAAATCTTCTGCCTATCGCCAATAGTTAAGTAATGCTTATTTGGCTCTAAGTCGAATTTGATATGCATCTCGCGCTTGGAAGCTTTGTGTTCCAGCTCCTCCATTACCTCTTCTAGAAGGTCCTGTAGATCAAATTCGGTGAAATTGAATTTGATTACGCCGCTTTCCATCTGGTTTAGAGTAAGTAGATCTTGGACTAGGATGTCTAGCGAATCCAGGCTTTTGGCAGCACGCTTCAAGAATCGCATCCGAACTTGCTTGTCATCAATAGCTCCATCCAATAGCGTGTGTATGTAGCCTTGAGTAGCGAAAATAGGAGTCTTTAGCTCATGTGAAATGTCCGCGATGAATTCCCGTCTGAACTCAGCATTTTTCTGTAGGGTGTCAATTTCCTTTTGTCGGGCAATCGCATAGGAATTGATGACTTTATTGATTTTCCGCAGGGGAGAAATCGATCCTTTTCTGCCTTTTTCGCTGATTTCGGATAGGTCTTTTCGCTGAATTTTTTCCATCAGGGAATATATATCCCCGATCTCTTTAAAGATCAAAAACTCTAGCATGAAAGATATAAGCAGGTAGGCAGATGAAAAAGATACGCCCCAAGCCACAAAGAGCAAAATTGGAGTTGACTCATCCATTAATGACAAAAAGGCTGCAACCAGAGCCGAAATGGCTAAAGCCAGGATCAAAGAAATTCCTCTGGAAGTGGTAAACATTTATTGCCCTAATTCGAATTTATAACCTACACCTTTTACGGTAGTGATATAGTCTTCTCCGATTTTCTCGCGCACTTTTCTGATATGAACATCGACGGTTCTTGCCAATACAAATACGTCAGCGCCCCAGATATTCTGAAGAAGCTCGTCTCTACTGAAAACGATATTAGGGTTTTTGGCTAGGAAATGCAAAAGCTCAAATTCTTTCTTAGGCAAAGTGATCGTCTTGCCAGCTTTGTCAATCGTATAGCTACCACGGTCAATGATCAGATCTTTTATCTTGACTTGGATCTGTTCTTGTTCCTTCTTGGACTCCCGTCTGAATAAGGCTGAAATCCTACTCATCAATGCTCTAGGCTTGATGGGCTTCGTGATATAATCATCCGCTCCCACATCAAACGCTGCGACTTCAGAGTACTCTTCCATACGTGCAGTAAGAAAAATAATGAAGGTATTTTTGAGTTCGGGGATTTGCCGGATCTGAAGACAAGTTTCTACGCCATCCTGATTAGGCATCATGATGTCAAGTAAAATCACATCAGGTAAAAATTTTGCAGCAGTCTTGACTGCTTTTAGTCCATCTTCGGCAGTCGCTACATCGTAGCCTTCCTTTACAAGATTGTATTTCAGAATTTCAACAATATCAGGCTCATCGTCAACTACCAGAACTTTGATTTTTTGCTTATCGCTCATCAGTGATTTCTTAATGTTTTGCTTAAAATTAAGGAATATTTAAGGATTGAAGCCAAATAAAAGATTGTCAATCATCCAGCTCCTCCCTGAAAAGCATAGGAATATTTGGTAAATACAACACTATGTTATCTCTATGTTATGCCATTTTGAATTAATTACTTTTCAAACCTTTAGCAGATATTATATCCAAATTTAATGAACCAATGAATAGGTTAGCTTTTATTTTCACAGGGATTTTGTTCTGATCCTTTGTGACCCACACTGTGATAGGGAACTCACCTCGGAATAGTTTATTCTTTGGTAGCTGCGGGGAAAAGATATAGGTTTCTTTTTTTCCAAGGTTTGTCTCCAGGGTTTCGGTGCCCTCGTAGATTAACTTTATGTTATATATTTCTTTATCGAAGAATCCTTTGATATCTATGCTTTCTCCCTTCTTCAAACCCCGTAAATCTTGAGTCCTTAAGTAATAAAAACCACTGACTAAATCCTGCACCTGTCCAGGCAGGTCAAAATCTTTCGTCTCTTTTAGATTTTTATTCTCCTTATCAAAAAGCTTCATTGTCGCTTTTTTGTTCTTCTGATCGAAGTGGACAAATTCATGCTTTCTGTATTTTCCTTCTTCAATATGTCTGTAAGACAAGGATGGTAAATTAGTTTCTACATCTAGGTAAGTGCCCCAGTTGTCGTTTACTTTCCCGAAAATCGTTGCTGCTCCTTTAGTTTTGCCATACACATCTATTTTATAATGTGATTTGTCGTTCTGTTCTTGTGGCCTTCTAGAGATTTGCATTTTTGCATCTGCAAGATTTAACCATCCATAGGAAACCTCAAAGGATAACTCCTCTCCAAAAGTAAAAGGAGTGATACCTGCTGAACCCTGTGCTGAAAGATCAGAGAGGGTAAGAAAAATAAGAAGTGTAAGTGATCCGAGGATTCTTTTCATAAATTATATTGACAATACCTGACGAAATGGGTAGTATTCTATAGGTATTACGAAAAAGCGTGCCGAAAGGCGTTTAAAATTACGAATTTAGTGTCCCGAAACAATAGGCAAGTCCACCTTGGTAATGGTCTGTCGTTTATTTACTTTCACTAAACAATTGATTTTACAAATTTTAAAGATATGAGTAACAACGCTGAAAAATTAAAGGCACTACAGCTGACTATCGATAAGTTGGATAAAACTTACGGTAAAGGCACCGTAATGAAGCTTAGTGATAATAAAGTGGTGGATATCCCAGCTATATCTACCGGTTCATTGGGTTTGGATATCGCTTTGGGTATAGGAGGAATACCTCGTGGCCGTGTGATTGAAATATACGGACCGGAATCTTCTGGTAAAACGACTTTGACTTTGCATTGTATTGCTGAAGCGCAGAAGGCTGGCGGTTTAGCTGCATTTATTGATGCAGAACACGCCTTTGATAAAGCTTATGCTGAGAAGTTGGGGATTGATACAGAGAATCTTTTGATCTCTCAGCCTGACAATGGAGAGCAGGCACTAGAGATAGCTGAGCATTTGATCCGCTCTGGTGCAATTGATATTATCGTAATTGACTCCGTAGCTGCCTTGGTTCCAAAAAGTGAATTAGAAGGGGATATGGGCGATAGCAAAATGGGCTTGCAAGCTAGATTGATGTCTCAGGCTTTGCGAAAGCTAACAGGTGCTATTAATAAGACTGGCTGTTCATGTATTTTCATTAACCAGCTTCGTGAAAAGATCGGAGTAATGTTCGGTAATCCTGAGACAACTACTGGTGGTAACGCGTTGAAATTCTATGCTTCAGTTCGTCTGGATATTCGTAGAATTGGTCAGATTAAAGAAAGTGCAGATAATATCCTTGGGAATAGAACCAAGGTGAAAGTGGTAAAAAATAAGGTTGCGCCTCCTTTTAAAGTGGTAGAGTTTGATATCATGTATGGGCAAGGAATCTCCAAAGTAGGGGAAATCATTGACCTTGGAGTGGAGTTGGATATCATCAAAAAGGCTGGCTCATGGTTTTCCTATAATGGAGAAAAGCTTGGCCAGGGCCGCGAATCTGTGAAAACACTTCTTCTGGACAATCCTGAATTGATGGATGAGCTTGAAGTGAAGATCAGAGCTGCGTCTGGATTAATATCTAAAGGTGGAAGTGAAGTAGTTGCTGAGAAAGAAGAGTAAGCACAGGCGTTTTTCAAAAAGTCTTTATACAAAAAGAGGTTGCTCAATCAATGAGCAACCTCTTTTTTATGGGGAATACTTTATTTAGGTTGTTCTGATAGCTTCCACAGGATCCATTCTGGCTGCAAGTGTTGCTGGGACTATTCCAGAAACAACTCCAATGATAGTGGATACACCTAATCCAAGCATGATGTTACTGAATGAAAGTACGATATCCAATGTGCCCAGTTGAATAAAGCTCAGCAGGAATACAATGAAAATCCCTGTAATCCCACCGATCAAACTCAGGCAAACTGATTCGAAAAGAAACTGGAATAGTATAAAGTAATTTTTTGCTCCCAAGGATTTTTGGATGCCAATAATATTGGTTCGCTCACGAACAGATACAAACATGATGTTTGCAATTCCGAATCCACCAACTAGAATTGAGAATCCACCGATTACCCATCCTGCTATAGAAATCACGTCAAATATAGATCCGATAGCATTTTGAATAAATTCTGTCTTGTTAAGAGCGAAATTATCTTCGTCTCTTGGTCTCAGGCCTCTCTTGGCACGAAGCAGCCCAGTCATTTCATTTTCTAGGGCAATAAGGCCAATGTCTTCTTCCATGCCTTTAACAGCTATGGTTGGCTCCATTCCATTTCTTCCTGTATAATACATTTTGCTAAAAGCACCGTAAGGAATCAAACATGCCTGATCTTTGGAAGGTGTGTCGAATAATCCTTCGCCCTCCTCTTCAAATACGCCAATTACGACGAATTTCATCCCTTTGATTTTGATCTGTTTACCGATAACTTCCTGCTGAGGGTACAGCGTGTTTGCTATTTCCCTTCCTATTATTGCAAAATTTCTTGAAGCATTTATTTCTGATTGCGAGAAATACCTGCCTTCCTCCAAAGAGATTTCATAAACATCTTGATAGGAGTAAACTGCGCCTGTGAGAGCCATGCCTTCATAAGCATTGCTTCCTGCTTTTACCGTGGTGGTGGATGAGGCTGAGATAGTCACTCCTTCTGCAGAAGTGAGTCTTTGTTGGAGAAATTCATATTCTGCTACAGTTCCTGGAGGTCTGCGGAAATATTTCCACCATGGATAGTCTTGCGGGCCATTTGCAAAGGGAAATCTATCTACTCGCACTACATTAGTCCCTAAAAAAGAGAAGGAAGATTTAATATTGTTTTCAAGTGAGTCAACCAAAGTGAATACCGCAATAATTGCGAAAATACCCACCGTAACTCCCAATAGAGACAATATTGTACGGGTCAGACTAGTTTTTAATGCTGAAATCGCGAAGCGAAAACTTTCCCATGTGAGTTTGAAAAACAGCATATGTTATATAGTTGGTTTAAAACAATTTATCAAGTTAGCTGATTTTGCCTGATATTGTTAGTATCTTTGCATTTTTTAGAGTTATTCTAAATCACTCAAGACATCTAAAACTTATCTATGAAATTATCGGATTTCAAATTTGACGTTCCAAAGAAACTAGTAGCTCATTATCCTGCGGCAAACCGGGATGAATCCAGGTTGATGGTACTCCATCGAGATACAGGTAAAATTGAACACAGAATTTTCAAAGATATTACCGAATACTTCGGTGAGGGTGATGTCTTTGTTACTAATGATACCAAAGTTTTCCCAGCTAGATTATATGGCAACAAAGAGAAAACCGGTGCAGAAATAGAGGTTTTTCTATTGAGAGAATTAAATGCTGAATTGAAGCTTTGGGACGTGTTGGTAGATCCAGCACGTAAAATCAGAGTTGGGAACAAGCTTTATTTCGGAGATTCAGATCTCGTAGCAGAGGTGATTGATAACACTACTTCTAGAGGTAGAACAATTCGTTTCTTGTTTGACGGTACTGATGAAGAATTCCATAAGACTATCGATACGCTTGGTGAGACGCCACTTTTGAAAGAATTTATCGAAAGAAAAGTAGAAGCAGAAGATAAAGAAAGATACCAAACTGTATTCGCGAAGAACGTGGGCGCTGTAGCTGCGCCAACAGCTGGTTTGCACTTTACTCCTCATTTGCTGAAAAGACTAGAACTTCAAGGTGTGGATGTGACTCCAATCACACTTCATGTTGGCTTGGGTACTTTCCGTCAGGTAGATGTGGAAGATCTGACTAAGCATAAAATGGATTCAGAAAACTATAGCATTCCTGAAGGGACTGTTGAGTTGGTAAATAGATCATTGGATGCCAAAAAGAGAGTGGTAGCTGTGGGAACTACCTCTTTGAAAACCATTGAGTCCTCTGTGACTGCAAATGGTCGATTGAAAGCAAGTAGCGGATGGACAGATAAGTTTATCATTCCTCCTTACGAGTTTAAAATAGCTAATGCATTGATCACCAATTTCCACCTTCCAGAATCAACTTTGCTGATGACTGCATCAGCTTTTGGGGGATATGACTTGGTAATGAAAGCATACAAAGAAGCCATCAAAGAGAAATATCGATTCTTCTCCTATGGAGATGCGATGTTGATCCTTTAATACTGAAAGCTCCGAAAGGAGCTTTTTTTATGTTCACACTGATATAACTTTGCAGTAAAACCTTTAGCGATTTCAATCCTTACTTTTGCGAAAAATAAGTATGACCAATAAAGCAGCGATCCTGGTAGCAGGAGGTAGAGGTACAAGAATGGGTGGGCCAATCGCCAAGCAATATTTACCAGTTGCAGGGCAGCCAGTACTGATGCGTACACTTTCTGTTTTTCATCAGGTAGACCCTTCGATTGATTTGATTCTGGTCTTGCCAGAAAGTGATTTTTCTTACTGGGAGGAATTATGTGCGGAATATAGATTTACTATCCCTCATCGTCTCGTAGCAGGTGGAAATTCTAGATTTCAATCAGTGAGAAATGGGTTGAGTTCTCTGGATTCTAACACTAAACTGGTGGCGATCCATGATGGAGTAAGACCCTTTGTTAGTCAAAAAGTGATAGAGGAGAGTTTTGAGGTAGCAGAACGTGCAGGAAGTGCCATTGCGGTGATCGCATTGAAGGATTCTATCAGGAAGCTTAAAGATGACGGGAAGTCATTCTATGAGGAGCGACAATATTATCGTTTAGTGCAGACTCCACAGACTTTTCAAGTAGAAAAAATCAAGAAAGCTTTTGCCGTGACCGAACTACAACAGTTTACCGACGATGCTACAGTCTATGAAAACCAAGGCTGGCAAGTGACTTTGATCTCGGGAAATCCAGAAAACATCAAGATAACCACACCTGAAGACATGGATTATGCTGAATTCATCGCCGCTAAGCAATTGGCTGATCGGTAAGTTTTCGTGGTGAAATTTCACCGACTTTTTAGTGGGCTTTACCGACTTTTAGGATGAATTGGCCTTTTGATTATTTCAGGGTGTAATTGCTTAGACTACTTTCGATCATCAATTAAACAATAAAACGATGAAATCGAACATGACTCAGGTGTTACACCATGAAATGATTATCAACCATGTGAGATTCCATCTGGCCTAAAAAAACAAATTATAAACAGATGAAACGAAATCGCATAAACAATAATGACGGAGGGATGATCTTCGGATTTATAATCCTCGCTGTAGGAGTCCTGATTTTATTAAGGAAACTGGATATTTTTTATCCTGATTGGTTACTATCCTGGCCAATGATATTAATAGGCGTCGGAGTGATTACATTGGTTAAGCACGAATTCAAAAGTTTTTTTGGAGTAATGATGCTGGGATTAGGAATGTACTTTCTCTTTGAGCGAGAGTTTAATTTTGATTTTGGGCTGCAGCGATTTGTATTTCCGATCGCTCTGATTTTCGTAGGGATTTACCTGATCACCAAGAAGCGTAAGGAGCAGCAGGTGCTCAATGATATCCAAGAAAAAATCAGGGCTAAATCCACATCTTCGACAGCTTCAACCGAGGAATATAAAATAGGAGAGGAATACAATAAAGGGGAAAAGTCTACTTTCTCCAGCCAAGCCAGCGGAGCAAAATCTTATGCAGGCATGTCAGGTGTCTCAGGCACAAGCTACTCAGATAGTGTGTCTATAGATTCTATCATGAGCGGCATCAATAAGAGAATGCTGACCAAGAATTTTCAAGGTGGAAAATTAACCGCTGCATTTGGAGGTATTGATCTGGATTTAACTCAAGCGGACTTCTCAGGGATGGTGACGCTTCAAGTTGATGTTATTTTTGGTGCGATCAAGCTTGTAGTTCCTCCACATTGGGATGTGCGTGTAGAAGTGACCAATATAGCTGCGGGAGTAGAAGATAAGCGTGCTTATCGTCAGTCTGAAGTTGATCCTGATAAAGTATTGGTGATAAGAGGAACAGTATTCTTCGGAGGTTTGGAAATCAAATCTTATTAACGAAATTCCCATAAATCCCCAATCGATTGTTCTCAAAAGCATTTTCAAATCCTTCTAAAAGTAATTGGATCGTACAAGGAGCCGGAGTAATCTGGTTTCTTGCTACGTTTGGGTTGTTCATGTTTTATGGTATTGAGCAATCCATAGCCATCGTAGACTCCTTGATTTTCGCCTTGTTTTTCTCTCTAGGAGTAAAAATGCTGGATCGGGTTTTTGGGTTTTACATTCCCAAAGGAAGTAACAATTGGCTGCTTCTTGGTCTACCTCTTTTATATAGTTTTATCGCCGTTTTGGGACATCAATATTTGCTTAAATGGGTGTATTCGGACAAAGAAGCTTATCTAGTTTTTCTTAAATCTCACTTTTACCTTCGTTGGGCTATATTGGGTTTGGCTGAAGTTCTTGTTGCTTTGATCGCTATCGTAGTATCGAAACTCGAACAGCAGGATGAAACTCAGAAGAGGGAAGCCATGATGAATGAGCTTTCGAGAGAGGCAGAATTGACACAACTAAGACAGCAGCTTCAGCCGCATTTTTTGTTTAATAGTCTTAATTCCATTAGTGCGCTGACCGTTTCGCAGCCTTTGAAGGCTCGTGAAATGGTGCTGCAGCTTTCAGATTTTCTTCGGGGAACGATCAGAAAGGATCATCAGCAGTGGGTCAGCTTGGAAGAGGAGCTGAGTTATCTGAAAATGTATCTGGATATCGAGCGCGTTCGGTTTGGACATAGACTCGAGATAGAATTTGAGGTGACAGATGAGGTGAAGCAGATGCGTTTGCCTCAATTGCTGATTCAACCGCTTCTTGAAAATGCGATTAAGCATGGACTTTACGGCATTATTGAAGATGTGAAAATCATTGTTCAAGCGTATAAGGACCAAAACTATTTGATGCTAAAAATTGAAAACCCTTATGATCCTGAGGTGGCAGCACCCAAAGGAACAGGTTTCGGTTTGAGCTCGGTAGGCCGTAGATTATTTTTACTTTTTGGTAGAAAGGATTTGCTCGAATCGAAATCTGTGGATTCACTATTTACAGTTAGTTTAAAAATCCCCCAACAGAAATGATCAAGACTTTAATCATAGATGACGAGCCTTTGGCCGCGAGTATAGTGCAAGAGTTTTTAGCAAATTACCCACAGTTTGAACTTTTAGGTGTTTGTCAAAATGGATTTCAAGGACTGAAAGCCATCCAAGAGCATGAGCCAGATCTGATCTTTTTGGATGTTCAGATGCCCAAAATCACAGGATTTGAAATGCTGGAATTACTTGATGAACCTCCATCTGTGATTTTTACAACGGCTTTTGACCAATATGCTTTGAAAGCTTTTGATGCAATGGCAATTGATTACTTACTCAAACCGTTTTCCCAAGATCGTTTTGACCAATCCATAGAAAAATTCCTAGCTCAGCAAGGAGGAAATAGAGAATCCACTCAGAAATTAAATGAATTGGCCGAGAAGCGAAATCGTTTAGTTGTTCGGGTGAAAAATGAGATCAAAATCATTCCAACTCATGAGGTAAGTTTTTTCGAAGCCGAAGATGATTACATCGCTATTCATACTTCATCTGGCAAATACCTAAAGAAGATGACGATGAAGTCCCTTGAGGAAGCGCTAGATCCTGCCAAGTTTGTTCGGGTGCACAGATCTTACCTGATCAACCTGAATGAGATCACCAAAATAGAGCCGTACGAGCGAGATAATTACCTTGTGTTACTTCGGGATGGTAAAAAAGTACCAGTGAGTAAGACGGGCTATGCTAGGCTTAGGCAGGTGCTTGGGTTGTAGGGAAGGAAAGTGGTCAGTCTCAGTTTTCAGGCACAGGCTAGCGCAAACCTGCCAATTGTGGATAATGCTGGCTGTGCCTTTTGAAATGCAGTCTGATGACTGCTATAGTTAAATTAATTCTAATCACACTGAAATGCAGTCTGAAGACTGCAATGCTTTTGGTCCAAGTCATGAGACTTGAACCAAGTGGTCATCAGTTCTCTTCGCGGCGAATTAATCAAAAAACAAAAGCCCCGATCACTCAGGGCTTTTTGTATTTAATATTCGTCTTCATTGAAGAAGAAGTCGTCTTTGGTCGGATAATCAGGCCAAATCTCTTCGATGGTCTCATATGGTTCCCCATCGTCTTCTAATTCTTGTAGGTTTTCTACTACTTCCATTGGCGCGCCGGATCGGATGGCATAATCAATTAATTCATCCTTGGTGGCTGGCCAGGGTGCATCCTCTAAATAGGATGCTAATTCGAGTGTCCAGTACATAGTGTTTATTTTAAAGGAGTTCCGGAGTTTAAGGGTTGCAAAATTATTCTTTTTTTGTAATAATCAGCGGTGTATTTCTATTTAAAAGAAAGTTGTTTCAAAATATAATTTTTCACATCCACTTTTCTCTTCACCGCAAATAATTTTTTCTTCATCATTATGTCAAAATCAGCTGACTGAACGCGGAAATTCTCCGTATTGTTTTGTGCCGCTTCCAGCTCAATTTGATCTCTGTGCAATAAATCTTTTAGTAAAGCGGTTTTGATCTGAATTTGTTCCATTTCTGGTTTCTCGTCAAAGTCAGGATATTTTCCGTGAACTAGTTTTTCTAGGAAAGCCTTTTCAAATACGATATCAGAGAAGAATTGGAATGATCTAACGATCAAGTTCGCCTCTCTCGGCTTACGCTGTGGCAGCTTTCTCCATTCTTCCTGAATCTCTTTTGCTCTTCCTATGAGTTCATAAGAGGAAGATTTTCCTGACAAGCCTTTGATCTCTTCCGTTAAAGTCTCCACTTTCCGCATTAGTTCCCGAGGGTTCATTTGAGGGCCAGTCTGGAGAGTTCTTTTATATCTGGAGAAAATCCTATTGTTTAATTTTGAAAATTCATCCCAAAGAGGTTGTCTCTTGTCCGCAGGTACTTTTCCCGCTTCTTTCCACTGCCGTTGGATTTTCTTTGATATCTCAAAAGCTGTTTTAGCGTCTGGGAAATCATGTGCTTCCCTAGCCTGAACTACCAAGGCTTCGTACACTTTGATGTTTTCTTCTGCCTGAAGCGCAAGTCCTTCGAAGAAATGTCTTCTATTTTCAAAGAAATGTTGGACAATATCGTTGAAAGTGCCTTCTATTTCTTCTTGATTCTCTTTGTCTACAGGGCCAGTTTTGATCCAGCGAAGTTTGAGTTCCTTATAAAACTCCGTTGTTTCTTTCCAGTCCGTATCGTCTTTTCTTTCTTCAGCTTCAAGAATTAAAGTTTTCTTGACCTCAAGATTTTTGGTTCTATTTACCTGAATGATTTCGTTCAGGTAATCCTCTTGCTCGCTTAGGTCCTTGATAAGAGGTTCAAATTCACCCAATGCATCAGATTGCATCAGAGATTCTCTGAGGTGAATGAGTTTCATTAGAAAAGATCCCTTATTCTGGTTTTCCTGAATGTTATTTTTGAGTTTGGCTACTTTTTCTTTGAGTTGCTCAAATCGCTCTTCAAAGTATTTAAGTGTAGAGGCCTCATCTTCTTTTACTTCTCCGATAACCCTATCTTCCTGACCCAAAAATCCCTTCAAATAAACTTTGTCGTTTTTGATATATCCATACGGATGCTCCATTGCTCTACAGTAGGTTAGGTGGCGGTTTTCGAATTTCCGCAAATTAATTAATTCAAAAGCACTTATCCTAAGAAAGCGGTTTTTTTGCCATCTTTGAATCTTAAGTGCAATTTCAAAGTAAAAATATAACGCATGAGCGCAGAAAAAATCATCTTTTCCATGGCAGGAGTTTCAAAAATATTCCCGCCTCAGAAAAAAGTACTCAAAGATATTTATCTCTCATTTTTTTATGGAGCCAAAATCGGGGTTCTTGGTTTGAACGGTTCAGGTAAATCTTCTCTCCTGAAAATCATTGCCGGAATGGACAAAGAATTCCAAGGTGAAGTGGTCTGGTCTCCAGGTTATACTGTGGGTATGCTGGAGCAGGAGCCAAAGCTTGATCCAACCAAAACAGTGAAAGAAGTAGTGGAGGAAGCAGTTTCAGAGACTGTTGCTTTGCTAAAAGAATTCGAAGCTATCAATGAGAAATTCATGGACCCAGCGCTGATGGATGATCCTGACGCGATGGATAAGCTCATCGAAAAGCAAGGAGAGGTGCAGGAGAAGCTTGACGCGGCTAACGCTTGGGAACTTGACGTGATGCTAGACAAAGCAATGGATGCGCTTAGACTTCCTCCTAGTGATGCTAACGTCGCTAACCTTTCGGGTGGTGAAAAGAGAAGAGTAGCACTTTGCCGACTTCTTCTGCAGGAGCCGGATGTACTTTTGCTCGATGAGCCTACCAACCACCTGGATGCAGAATCTGTACACTGGCTGGAGCAACACCTGAAAAATTATAAGGGAACCGTAATCGCAGTAACTCACGATAGATACTTTCTGGATAACGTTGCCGGTTGGATCCTTGAACTGGATCGTGGTGAAGGTATTCCGTGGAAAGGAAACTATTCTTCTTGGCTAGATCAGAAGCAAAACCGATTGAAGCAGGAAGAGAAGACCGAATCCAAGCGTCAGAAAACCTTGGAGCGAGAGTTGGAGTGGATTCGTATGACTCCGAAAGCTCGTCAGGCAAAAGGTAAAGCCAGATTGAGCGCTTACGATAGACTGGTGGGAGAGGAGTCCAAAGAAAGAGAAGCGAAGCTGGAATTGTTCATTCCACCAGGACCTCGATTGGGTTCTAAAGTCATTGAAGTGAATGGGGTTTCTAAGGCTTTTGGAGACAAGTTGCTTTTTGAAAACCTGACTTTCGCATTGCCGCAGGGAGGTATCGTAGGGGTGATTGGACCAAACGGTGCGGGTAAATCCACGCTTTTTAAGATGATCACTGGACAGGAAAAGCCAGATGCGGGTAATTTCGAAGTGGGAGAGACCGTACAATTGGCTTATGTGGATCAAAGTCATGATGCTCTTGATCCTAATAAATCAGTTTATCAGACGATTTCCGAAGGAAATGAGTTGATGATGCTTGGCAATAAAGAAGTGAATTCACGGGCGTATGTCTCCAAGTTTAACTTCGGTGGAGGAGATCAGGAGAAGAAGGTCGGTGTGCTTTCTGGTGGAGAACGAAACCGAGTTCACTTGGCTTTGACGCTGAAAGAAGGCGGCAATTTGCTCCTTCTCGATGAGCCTACCAACGATTTGGATGTGAACACACTTCGTTCGCTGGAAGAAGCGCTGGAGAACTTCGGTGGTTGCGCCGTGGTAATTTCCCACGATAGATGGTTCCTCGATAGAATATGTACGCATATCTTGGCATTCGAAGGAGATTCTCAAGTGGTGTGGTTTGAAGGTAACTTTTCCGACTACGAAGAGAACAAGAAGAAAAGGCTTGGCGATGTGGAACCAAGAAGAATTCGATATAAGAATTTGAAGTAAAGTCTGAAAGCTGAAGTGAAAAAGCTAAAATTGTAAACCTGCGATGTCGAGAAGACTTCGCAGGTTTTTTTAATAACGGTGCTTTGCGAGAGTAGAAATCTCAAAGGTTACTCGGATTTGAAATCTTACGATCTCGGTTCCGGATTACATCCGCGATGGCTATCGGGACCTGAACAGCTGGAATTTCAAATATTTCAACTTTTATCCATTTAGATAATTTTCATTCCTCTTTTTCGTTTCTTTGCACCCGAATTATTTTGCATTCAGCCTAACAAACCTATGAGACAGCAACTCCTAAGATCCGGAGCGGAAGAATTGACCTACGAGATTCGTGGAATCGTGAAGAAAGCGCGTCAGGTCGAAGCCTTGGGCTATTCCATGACTTGGGAAAATATCGGCGACCCTATCCAAAAGAGCAATCATGTGCCGGATTGGATGAAGGATATCATCGCTGATCTTATGAAAGATGATAAGACCTATGGATATGCGGATTCTAAAGGGGTATTAGGCACCCGAAAGTTTCTGGCTGACCTTACCAATGAAAGAGGTGGGACTCAAATTACCGCAGAAGATATTTTATTCTTTAATGGGCTAGGGGATGCTATCGCAAAGCTATATCAGTTCTTAATTCCTACTGCAAGGATAATTGGCCCATCTCCAGCTTATAGCACACACAGTTCTGCTGAGGCTGCACATGCCAATGCTGCTCCGATTACCTACAAACTTGACCCAGATAATCAATGGCTTCCAGATATGGAAGACCTGTATTTGAAGGTTCGATATAATCCTTCCATTGTCGGAATCTTGATTATCAATCCTGATAATCCAACGGGAATGGTGTATCCAAGGGAGGTTTTGGAGGCTTTTGTGAAAATCGCTGAGGAATTTAACCTACTACTTATTACAGATGAGATTTACCAGAATATCACCTACAATGGCATCACCGCTGTTCCATTAGCAGAAGTAATCGGAGATAGACCAGCTATTTCTCTAAAAGGAATTTCCAAGGAATTTCCTTGGCCAGGATCACGCTGTGGTTGGATGGAATTCTATAATAGGGAATCTTCCAAAGAGTTCTCTAAGCTTTGTCAGACATTGGAGAATGCGAAGATGATTGAGGTCTGTTCTACTATTTTGCCGCAGCTTGCCATCCCGAAAATCATGAAGCATCCAGCTTACTTCAAGTATAGAGAAGAAGCGAATGCTCAAATTGGAAAGCGAAGTGATTGGATGCGTGAGATCTTAGGAGATATTCCTGGAATCAAGTTTAATCCGACCCAAGGAGCTTTTTATAATACCATCGTTTTTGACGAGGGAGTATTAAAGGAAGACCAGTTTTTACCAATCGAAGATGAGAAGTTGAAAAGCTTACTTGATTCCTGGCTGGAAGAGAAAAACATGCCGATGGATAAGCGATTTGTTTATAATCTGTTGGCGGCTGAGCAGATTTGTGTTGTTCCTATCTCTTCTTTTTGTTCTGATTTGAGAGGCTTCCGGGTGACGCTTTTGGAGGAAAATGAAGAGGTATTTAAGAATACATTTCGGGCAATTGGAAGAGCGATTAAGGCTTATTTGAATTCTTGACACCCTCCGAGGGTTCCAAAACCCTCGGAGGGTTTTAATCTCTATTTGGTTCAAGTCTTCAGACTTGGACCAAAACGTGTTCCATAACAAGATTATTTTAACCGCAGAGCCGCGGAGAACGCCAAGTTTTCGCTGAAAGTATTTTTACAAAAGGACAAAAATCTTTGCGGTGTTCTTTGTGCCCTCTCGCCTTAGCGGTTAAAAAATTTCTCTTCCATAATTCATATCGTTAAACCCATATGTTTGGAGTGGCATCCATAAAAGCCGATCACCTGTCTTTTTGATGTTCAGTCGCATTGGGCGGAGCTCGTTACTTCCGATTAAGTAAATGCTGATTTAATGAGATTGCCACGGTCGTTCCTCCCTCGCAATGACGTGCCAAAAACTGACTACTTACCTTCGGTAGACAAGCTTAACCCTGCCCACTGCGACTGAATACTACCAACTGGATTTTCAATGATCTCTCACTTTGATCTTCGAATCAGGTACTATAATTTCCTCTTCGCCTGATTCTTTAGTAAAAGTCGACAAGTCTGGCTGCCCAGCATTTACCCAGGCTGTAAACCAAAAATCAGCAATCATTTTAACAGACTTCTTCATTTGTCGCTCGATTTGGCTGTTTAGCTCCAAGGCATAGGCTTCTGTAAATTCCCTCGTATAAACCCGAACTGTTAAATTATTCCTCTCCTCGTAGCCATACTTTTGATCAGGAGAGAAGTTTTTCGTCAGTTCTTTTTCGATGTACAATACACTATCAACTTTTGCGTGTGCTTCCTCTACGGCTGCCCATAAAGCTAGCTGAGGCTTTTCTACATATTCCGCCTGACCAACCCAAAGTGGATAATCTTTAGCCTGAAGCTCAGGAACGCGACTTTCCCAGAAGCCATGAATTCCGACTTGATCGGTCAACTGCCCATTATAATTCACTGTGGTGTGAAGCGGGACGTTCAGATCACCTATATAATGCCCCAAGTCTGCAGATAGTCTTAATATGGCAGCTGAATTTTTGGATTCAAAAGCTTTTGTAAGGTTTAGAAATGTGAAATATGCTGACCAAGGCCCAATTCCATTCATTCTTAAGCTGTCCTCAGAAAATTTTTCTACTGCTTCATTCCAGTATTTCGGAAGTATTTGCATAGCTGAATCGCCATAATAATCCAAGTCTATGTAGTGCTTTTCAGCTTCTCCTTCCACAGCATATCTTCTGCGGTCAGGATTCACAGCATTCTCAGTAATGTACTGTATATGAGGTTTGTAAAAACCAATCATTTCTTCGGGAAGAGAAAATACAGCAAGCCTATTTATCAAGGAATGTGCGTAAAAACCCCAGGTGATTGATGTCTCTGAAATTAAAAAAAGTGGAAATATCCAGATAAGAAAAGTTCTCATGTCTAAAAATAATCAAAATCTTTATCAGGTAAATGCCTAGATAAAAGGTATATTTGCAGCCATAAGGGGTGTTTAGACAAATTATTGGATTTGAAAAAGGCTAGCAACAAGAGGAATGTTTAAAATTCCTTTGGCAGATTTAATAAATTCTAATAACTTTGCACTCCGATTCGAAATAGGGACACGTAAAGAAATTCAATTATAATTAAGATATGGCAAATCACAAATCAGCTCTGAAGAGAATTCGTGCAAACGAAGCTAAGCGTTTGAGAAACAGATATCAGGCTAAAACGACTAGAACTTTCATCAAAAGATTGAAAGCAACTACTGATAAAGTAGAAGCTTCTGAGCTTTACAAGAAAGTATCTTCTATGTTGGATAAATTGGCTAAGAAGAATGTGATTCACAAGAACAACGCAAGCAACAAAAAATCAAGATTGGCCAGGTTCGTTACCGCACTAGGTTAATTTTAGAAGATTTTATTTATCTAAAACCCTGCTGGTCAGGGTTTTTTTTGTGCCCTGAAGTATTTAAATTCATAGATCATTTTTTAATTGATCACTATGGATACTTACTCCTCTATCAAAATTTCCCAGCTAGCAGAAGAAGATCGCCCACGCGAAAAGCTTCTGCTCAAAGGTAGGTCAGCGCTGACTGATGCCGAACTCATCGCAATCTTGATTGGCTCGGGTACTCCTTCTGTGAGTGCAGTGGATCTTTCAAAGCACATTCTTGCCAGTGTAAATTATGATCTTCGAGCTTTGGCAAAGCTTTCAATTCAGGATTTGAAGAAATTCAAAGGAATAGGGGAGGCAAAAGCCATCTCTATTATTGCAGCGATGGAATTGGCTCGGAGGAGAAAGGACTCTGAACCTGTGGTAAAGCCTAAGATTACCAGTTCGCAGGATATTTATGATCTGATGCGCCCCGAGCTACTTGATGAGCAGGTTGAGTACTTTTATTTGATTTTATTGAATAGAGGCAATCAGGTAATGAAAAAGTATCTCGTGTCCCAAGGCGGTACGGCAGGAACAGTAGTAGATCCTAAAATCGTTTTTAAAATAGCATTGGAGCACCTAGCTCAGTCAATAATACTTGTTCACAATCATCCCAGTGGTAATTTAAGTCCATCAGATCAAGACAAACGCCTCACTCAACGATTGGTCAAAGTAGGTCGGGAATTAGATTTGCCTGTGCTTGACCATGTGATTTTTACAGATGTTGGCTACTTTAGCTTCGCCGATGACGGCATACTCTAATTCTTCAGGAAATAACCTGCTTAAATCAGGTATATTCTCAACAGGCTAGTTGGCCTTTGAATGGAAATTATTAACACATGAAAAATAATACAATTATACTTTTGATTATCTCAGTGGTGGTGTTCGCTGCGGTGGTTTACACCTTAACGAGTGCCGAAACTCCTGAAGATTACATCGAAAAGATCGAGGCAGAGCGTGAAAGACAGTTCAAATTTATCCGCTTTAATTTCGAATCGCCACTGACAGATGAGCAGAAGCAATCATTTACCAAATTGAATTTTTATCCAATCGATCCGACTTATAAGGTGAAGGCTCGTATGGTGACAATAGAGGACAGGAAGGTGAGAGAAGTTCCGCTTACGGACGGGACGAAGGAAAAATACATAGAGCATTCCTGGGCTGAATTTGAGCTCAATGGAAAGTCTGAGAAACTCTTGCTACTCCAAGCAATGAATGAGCCTGATAAGCGCAATTTTTTCTTGGCCTTTGCAGATGAAACCAGTGCTGTGGACACCTATGGCGGAGGTAGATATATCAACGCCCGTCAGGATGGGAAGAATAGTATCACGATTGATTTCAATCTAGCGTACAATCCTTATTGTGCCTATAATCCCGATTATGGTTGCCCACTTCCTCCTAAGGAAAATTTACTGGACATACCAATTCCTGTTGGGGAGAAAAATTACGAGAAATAGCCTTTCTGACTAGCTCAAATCTCTTAAATTTGTACGCATTATTGAATAAAAAGGGGTTTTCGAACCCCTTTTGTTTATCACGCAGATCAATTTTGATTTGCCATACAAAGTTTTACTGATGAAGATTTCTATAAATCGATTAAAAAAATATATCCCTCATACCGAATCTGCAGAGGAAATCGGCGCATTGCTGACACAGTCTGGTTTGGAAGTGGAGGGAATTGAAGAATTTGTTTCCGTTAAAGGAGGTCTTGAAGGCATTGTGATTGGAGAGGTGTTGACTTGTGAAAAGCATCCCAATGCTGATAAATTAAGCATAACTACAGTCGATATAGGGACTGGGATTTCTCCGATAGTTTGTGGAGCGCCGAATGTTGCTAAAGGACAAAAAGTATTGGTTGCAACTGTTGGAGCAATGCTATATCCTTCTACGGGTGATTCTTTCCAAATCAAAAAAGCAAAGATCAGAGGCGAGGTTTCCGAAGGAATGATCTGTGCAGAGGACGAGTTAGGCATTGGTTCCAGCCATGCCGGGATTATGGTGTTAGACACCGACTTGCCAAACGGTACTCCAGCTTCTGAATTCATTGAGATTGGTCAGGATATGGTTTTGGAAATCGGCTTGACACCAAACCGTGCTGATGCAGCGTCCCACTTAGGAGTTGCGCGAGATTTGAAAGCACTTTTGGGTCGAGATCTATCAATTGATTCTGCTCCTGAATGGAAAGTGGAGGCTTCCGGGCCTACTATCCAAGTAGAAGTGGAAAACACAGTAGATTGTCCACGCTATGCGGGTGTGGTGATCACAGATTTAAAGGTTGGTCCATCTCCGACATGGCTTCAGAATTTTCTGAAAGCTTTGGATTTGGAACCGATCAACAATGTGGTGGACGTCACCAATTTCATTTTGCATGATCTTGGTCAGCCATTGCACGCATTTGATGCTGAGAAAATTTCCGAAGGGAAAATCATCATAGGCAAACTTCCAAAGGATACGGAGTTTGTGACCTTAGACGAAAAGAAGCGAAAGCTTTCCGGTGAAGAGTTGATGATCAAAGATCCAAAGGGCGGACTGTGTATAGCTGGGGTTTTTGGTGGAGAAGGTTCTGGAGTTTCCGATAGCACCACTTCCATTTTCTTGGAATCTGCTTATTTTTCTCCTGACATCGTCAGAAAAGGTAGTCAGTTTCATGGGTTGAAGACGGATGCTTCTTTCCGCTTCGAAAGAGGAACTGATCCAAATATGCCGGTTTACGCGCTGAAAATGGCGGTTAAACTACTTCAGGAAACTGCTGGAGGAAAAGTAAGTTCCGAACTTATTGATGTCTACCCAGAGCCGATTCAAGATTTTGTGATCGAAGTGAATTACGGTCATATAAATCGCCTGATAGGTAAGAAAATTGAGCCTGCTCAGGTGAAATCTATTTTGGAAAGTCTGGAGATCAAAGTGGAAAATGAAACAGCAGAAGGCTTTACCGCCACTGCTAAGCCATATAGAGTAGATGTGACTCGTGAAGCGGATATCATCGAAGAAGTGTTGAGGATTTATGGTTTTCACAATGTGGAACTTTCCGAGAATCTTAGAACGGACTACCTCGCTGAGCATCCTGTGAAAGACCTGAATAAGTTGCAGTATCGTTTGACTGAGATTTTGACAGGTCAGGGTTACTACGAGATGATTACCAATAGCTTGACAAAGTCTACTTATGCTGAGAAATCTGGTTTTCTTGATCCAAAAGACAACGTAGTTATTTATAACAAGCTTAGCGAAGATCTTGACGTGATGCGCCAAAGTTTGCTTTACTCTGGGCTGGAGGTTCTGGCGAGAAATATAAACCGTCGTCAGACCGATTTGAAATACTTCGAGTTTGGAACCGTTTATCATAAGGCAGAGGAAGGATATTCAGAAAGCAAAAGGTTGTCACTTTTCCTTACTGGGAAAAAGACTACCGAAAGCTGGTTGGAACCAACGAAGGGATTTGCGTTTGCAGATTTATATTCAACAGTGGAAGCAATTCTAGAGAAGTTGAACATACAGCCTGGAGATCTTTCGATGGTAGAGACTGCGCCCTATGCTTATGGCTTGAAGATTATGCTTGGTCAAAAGGAATTGGCGACAATTGGTCTGCTTGATGATAAGATTTTGAAGCAGGCAGAAGTGAGGCAAGAAGTGTGGTATGCTGATTTAAACTGGGATTTGCTTTGCAAAAAAGCTACTGGTTTGAAGAAGTTTGAGGAGATTTCAAAATTCCCAGAGGTACGAAGAGATCTTTCCTTAGTGATAGACAAAACCATCAGTTACGATCAGGTAAAATCTGTTGCGACGAAATTTGGAGGAAAATTATTAAAAAGAATTGGAGTTTTTGATGTGTACCAAGGTGATAAAATTGATGCAGATAAGAAGGCCTATGCATTAAGTTTTCACTTACAGGATCAGGAAAATACACTGACCGATAAGGTAATTGATAAAACTATGAGTAAATTGATTCAAGCCTTTGAGAAAGAGGTTGGTGCTTTGATAAGAACATAGAAATGATTCAAGAAGAACTGCAAAAATTGGAGAAACTGGCATTACGTGCTAGTAGTAAATTGCTTGAGATAAGTGAAGAAAACCAGCAATTGAAACAAAAATTATCTGAAGTGAGCACTGCTTTGGGTGAAAAAGAGCAGGAAATTGAACATTTTAAAAATAAAATTAAAATTAGTAACATTGTAGACAACCAACCGGTGAATCCGGAACAGTCAACTGAAATGAGTGACCTAATCAATAATTATATACAAGAAATCGATCATTTAATTACCTACTTATCTGAGTGATATGGAGACACTTGCCATCAGGTTAAAAATAGGGGATAGAGAATATCCTATGCGCGTGAAGATCGAGGACGAGTCCAAAATCCGTCATGCTGGCAAGCTGATTAATGAAAAATTAAGAAAGTATAAAGAGGAATTTGGACTGGACGACAACCAGGATTTGCTGGCTATGGTAGCTTTTGATTGCATGGTGGAATCATTGGAGACTAACCAAGTAAATACGGAAGATTCCGAGCATATAAAATCCAGTATTTCTCATATCAATGCCTTGCTTGCTAAGGCTTTGTAATTATTTATAACACAAAAATCAGAAGATTTTTCAGATTCCCCCAGGTTTAATTTATATCCAAAATACCTATGGGAGACATACTATATATTGTCCTCGCAGCCCTAATTGGGACTGGTGCAGGAGCTGCTATTGCTGGCGCATTAATTAAAAATAAAAATTCTAAACTAGAAGAAGAAACCCGAGAGCGTGTGAAATCCATGCTTCGCGAAGCTGAAATCAATGCGGAGTCTATCAAAAAAGACAGGATTCTGGAAGCTAAGGAAAAGTATCTCAAGCTTAAGTCTGAGTTTGATGAGGAGATGGGTAATAAGAAGAATATTATCATCACCAATGAGAATAAAGTTAAGCAAAGAGAGCAGCAGGTTTCCAAGGAATTGGAGCAGGTGAAAAGAAAAGAAGCTGAACTGGATAGCAAATCGGAGAATTTAGCTGCTCAGTTACACTCAGTGAAAGTTAAAAAAGAGGAGCTAGATCGTGTAACTAATCAACGCATTGCTGACTTAGAAAAAGTCGCTAACCTCACCCGGGAAGAGGCACGTGATCAATTGGTAACTATGCTGACTGAGGAAGCTAATTCCAGAGCATCTTCACAAATCAAAGACATACTCGACGAAGCTAAACTTACTGCTACCAAGCAGGCCAAAAAGATCGTCTTGGATACAATTCAACGTACAGCTACTGAACATGCAGTAGAAAATTGCGTGTCTGTCTTCAATATTGAAAGTGATGATATCAAAGGTAAAATCATCGGTAGAGAAGGTAGAAACATCCGTGCGCTGGAAGCAGCAACTGGAGTGGAGATCGTCGTAGATGATACTCCTGAAGCAATTATTATTTCAGGTTTTGATCCAGTGAGAAGAGAAATAGCAAGACTTTCACTTCATAGATTGGTGCAGGATGGGCGTATTCACCCAGCTAGAATTGAAGAAGTCGTAGCCAAAACAGAAAAGAACATAGAAGAAGAAATCGTCGAAATCGGTGAGAGAACTTGTATAGACCTAGGTATTCATGGCTTACATCCTGAGTTGATCAGAATGGTGGGACGTATGAGATATAGATCCTCCTATGGTCAGAACTTACTTCAGCACTCTAGAGAAGTAGCCAAGCTTTGTGCTACTATGGCTGCTGAAATGGGATTGAATGCTAAGATGGCTAAGCGTGCAGGCTTGCTTCATGATATCGGGAAAGTATGGCACGAGGAGCAGGAGCTTCCACACGCAGTATTGGGAATGGAGCTTGCGAAGCGATACAAAGAACATCCAGAGATTTGTAATGCTATCGGAGCTCACCACGATGAAATTGAGATGACTTCCATGATCTCGCCTATAGTGCAGGCCTCTGATGCTATTTCAGGCGCAAGACCAGGCGCAAGACGTGAAGTGATGGATAGTTATATCAAGCGCCTGAAAGACCTTGAGGAGCTCGCGTTGAGCTTTGACGGAGTAAACAAATGTTTTGCTATGCAAGCGGGTCGTGAACTTCGGGTTTTGGTAGATGCAGATAATGTAGATGATTCTACAGCAGGAAAACTTTCTTTTGATATTTCTCAGAGAATTGAAAAGGAAATGCAGTATCCTGGCCAGATCAAAATCACGGTTATTCGTGAAATGAGATCTGTAAATTATGCTAGATAACTTAAGAATTAATTCTTACTTTAAGGGCAGCTACTTATCAGTAGCTGTCTTTTTTTTGCACATATGTTATTACTTCATTCGCTCTTACTTGAGATTTTCGAATGGCTCTATGATGGAGTTACCTATTTGAATAGGCGAAAAATCACGAGTTCGGAAAGAACAATTTTAGAAAATACTTTTCCTTACTACCAAAGACTCAATCAAAAGCATAAAAATGAGTTTGTGAAAAAATTGGAATTGGTCTTAACCGGCAAATCATTTATAGGCAGGTCAGATATTAGAGTTATTACTCCAGAAATGAAAGTGCTCATTGGAGCAACCATCGTAATGGTGACTTTTGGCTGGGATGATCTTCGTCTTCCTCATTTCAGCAAAATTTTGATCTATCCAGACAGTTATTATAGTACTATTTCTAAGCAGTATCATCGTGGGGAAGTAAATCCTAGACACGGTATTATTGCTATGTCCTGGAATTGTTTTTTGAACGGAATGGAAAATGAAAGTGATGGAGTGAACCTGGGTATTCACGAGGTAGCCCATGCCTTGAAACTAGAAAATCAGATTTATTACAATGGTGAAAGTGAGTTCTTCAATCCTGAAATTTATGATGACTTTAAGATCATGGCAAATGAAGAAATAGAAAAAATAAAAGCCGGAAACTTGACTGTGTTTAGGTCAAGTGCCGGCTTTAATGAAGATGAATTCTTTGCGGTAGCTTTGGAGACTTTCTTCGAAAAACCGCATAAGTTTTTTGAATACAATCCTTTACTTTATGGGACTTTGGTACGCCTGATGCGCCAAGACCCGCGAGTTTGGATCAGGCAGTAGGTACTCTTCATATCCACAAAAGAGTCTGCTACGCTTCCATCAATTTCTTTAGGATTTTAATAGCAGCTTCTGAAAGTACTGTACCAGGCCCAAAAACCTCCGATACTCCCGCGTCAAAAAGGAATTGGTAGTCTTGAGTAGGGATCACGCCTCCAGCTACGACCATTATATCTGGTCTTCCTAATTCTTTCAAAGCTTTGATCAATTGCGGCACTAAGGTCTTGTGGCCAGCGGCCAAAGAGGAGGCTCCTACAATATGGACGTCATTCTCTATTGCTTGCTGAGCAACTTCTTCTGGAGTTTGGAAAAGCGGCCCGATGTCCACGTCAAACCCCATGTCAGCAAAACCAGTGGCAATGATTTTCGCACCCCTGTCATGGCCATCTTGGCCCATTTTGGCCACCATGATTCTCGGACGCCGACCTTCCATTTCTGCGAATTCGTCAGATAGGGCAATGGCGTTCTTAAAAGATTCCTGATTTTTCACTTCTGCTGCATAAACTCCCGTGATAGATTTTGTTTGTGCTTGATGACGACCAAAAACCTCTTCCATCGCATCTGAAATCTCTCCCAAAGTAGCTCTTTTTCGCGCTGCATCGATAGCCAATTCAAGTAGATTACCATCACCTGACTTAGCTGCTTGAGTAATGACTTTCAGGCTTTTGTCTACCTCTTCCTGATTTCTTGAATCCTTCACGGCCTTGAGTCTTGCTAGTTGAGATTCTCTGACGACCTGATTATCTACATCACGAACTTCAATTTCTGATTTTTCATCTACTTGATAGCGATTCACTCCAACAATTATGTCTCGTCCACTGTCTATCCTCGCCTGTTTTTTGGCGGCAGCCTCTTCGATTCTGAGCTTAGGAAATCCAGCTTCTATGGCTTTTGCCATTCCGCCTAGTTCTTCTACTTCTTCTATCAATGACCAAGCGCGCTGTACCAGCTGATCTGTCAAAAACTCCACATAATGCGAACCTCCCCATGGATCAACGACGTCGGTGATGCCTGTTTCTTCCTGAAGGACCAACTGTGTGTTTCTGGCAATTCTAGCCGAAAAATCAGTAGGCAATGCGATAGCTTCATCAAGAGAATTCGTGTGAAGGGATTGCGTATGTCCCATCACAGCAGCAAGAGCTTCGATGGCCGTACGAGTTACATTATTATAAGGATCTTGCTCGGTAAGAGACCAGCCCGAAGTTTGGCAGTGAGTTCTAAGTGCAAGTGATTTGTCAGATTTTGGATTGAACTGCTTGACGATTTTCGCCCAAAGCAAGCGACCTGCCCGCATTTTGGCGATTTCCATAAAGTAATTCATGCCAACCGCCCAGAAGAATGAAAGCCTAGGCGCAAAATCGTCTATATCCAAACCTGCTTTCACCCCTGTTCGCAGATACTCCAAACCATCTGCAAGTGTGTATGCCAATTCAATGTCTGCCGTAGCTCCAGCTTCCTGCATGTGATAGCCAGAAATGGAGATGGAATTGAAACGAGGCATGCGCTCTGAAGTGAATTTGAAAATATCAGCGATGATTCGCATCGATGGTTGCGGTGGATAGATATAGGTGTTTCGCACCATGAATTCCTTCAGAATGTCATTCTGTATCGTTCCGTTTAATTGCTCAGGCTTGACGCCTTGCTCTTCTGCAGCTACTATGTAAAAAGCCAAAATTGGAATCACAGCTCCGTTCATGGTCATGGAAACGGACATCTGATCCAGCGGAATCTGATCAAATAGGATCTTCATATCTTCCACAGAATCGATCGCAACGCCAGCTTTTCCCACGTCTCCGACAACACGGGGATGATCCGAATCATATCCTCTGTGAGTAGCTAGGTCAAATGCTACTGAAAGTCCCTTTTGACCTCCAGCTAGGTTTTTCCTGTAAAAAGCATTGGACTCTTCTGCGGTAGAAAAACCTGCATATTGGCGAATTGTCCAAGCACGCATGCGATACATCGTGCTGTATGGTCCTCGCAGATAAGGAGGAATTCCTGCTGCAAAATTTACATGCGAGAGTTGAGCGATCTGTTTACTATCAAACACTGGTGGGATTGAAATCTGCTCTGGCGCTTCCCAATTAGTAGTCTCTTCAATGGTGGACGTCTGAATCTCTGCAGATTTCCAATTTTTTAGGTCTGGTCTCATGCGTGATTCAGTATGTTTTGTTCTACAAAGTATGTTGCTCTGCTTGGAAGCAGCTCAAAGTCTTTTTCAACTATTGGCTCAAAAGCAAGGTGATTTTCTAGCTTTCCTTTGGCGAGGTATTTATTTGCCCCAACTTTTATATTTGAGTCTGACAAAACTTTCTTCTGGGCAGTTTCTCGCGAAAGTCGAATGCTAGCATGGAGCGTCCTGTCTTCGAAGCTTTTCAGCCAGCCTCCTTTTTCTTCCAAATCCTGAAGGCCTTCGATTACTGATTTTTCAATTTCCCGTTGAAGTGTTTCTAGGTAATATGATCCAGCGCTAGGGTCCATGACTTTATCCAAATAGCTTTCTTCTTTGAGAATTGAAGAAACATTTCTCGCGATTCTCTTTTCGAGAACGGACGCATCTTTCCCTTCAGTTGGCTTCACCCAAAGGGAATTTCCTCCTCCAAGAATCCCTGCCATCGCTTCATAAGTCTGGCGAATGAGATTGGTGTTTTTATCCAGAAGTGATTTGCTCCATTGGCTGGTAGAGGTGATGATGTGAATACTCTCCATCTCGATCTGCACGCCGTAGTTGGTTGCTAGTTCCACGATGAGCTTTCGCAAAGCTTTCACTTTAGCGATTTCGGCAAAGTGTGAATCACCGACAGCAGTATGAAAAGCCAAATTTTCAAAAACTTGAGTTGGAGAAATCGCTCTTTTGGAGAGAACATCTATCAACTCGATGACTTCTCCCAATCCATAGGTCAGTTCCTCGATACCAGTAGCCCCAGAATTTGCGTAGCGAGACAAATCTATTGTCATCGGATAAAATTCTCTAAACTCCTTGAAGTCATTTATCGCTTTAGCCGCTTGGTTGACTCCCCAATCGAATTTTTTTTCACTTTGAAATAGCTCATCACAAGGAGACCATAGTATAGCTCCGCGTAGCATTCCAGGTTTAAGAGTTAGAGATTCTATCCATTCTTGTATCAAATGAAAAAACTGGATCGTCTCTCCAGTAGGCAGGAAATTGGTGGATATAAACTCAGTATGTACTGCTTTTAAAAGTTGATTTAAATTTTCTGTTCCATCTAAACAAACTACTAATCCATCCGCACCATTTTGAAGGGCATGAAGGATTTCTTCATTTGTCTCTTTTTCATTTTCTGGACATACAGAAACTACATTATCCCAGACACGAGGAGATGTCCCGGGGATTTTAGAGTTTGGATGAAATTTATATTCGCCAGCTAGGCCATCTACATCTTCTGATGTGTAGAAGGGAGAGATTTTGACTTTGTCCCAAAGTGAAGATGTAAGTGTGTCGTCAAAATCTTTTCCTTTTAGGTCTCTTTTTACTTGATCAATCCACTCCTTTTTACTGGATGGAGGGAATGTATAGAAGGTCTGATCTGTCATAGTTGGGTTTACAATTGTACTTAATCTGCATTTCTACGAATAAAAACCATTTCTTGATTAGTGGTTGTATATCAAAATGGCCTTTCTCAAAATTAGGAAAATGAGGGAGAAATAAAGAAGCTAAAGGAATCACTTTATTATTTCGATTTGTTTTTCACATCTTTTCAAAAGCCTGAAAACTAGAATAGTTACTGTTTTTGAGCGAAATGAGACCCTATATCACTTTAAAATTGATGCATAAAACTGAAAAGGATTTTATCACCAAATTTCCTTTGGCAGGAAATAGGGAGTTGTCCAAAAACTCAATATTTCAAGAAGAAATCAATTTTTTATTTAAGTTAATTTTCATCAAATTTGACACCCTTGCACCTACCGCAAGATCTTTGTTTTTCAGAAATCTTCTCTAATGAGTTCAGAAGCTAGCGCCGTTTGGAATGAATGTTTACGTGTTATAGAACAACACGTCAATGAGCAGAGCTTTTCAACTTGGTTTAAGCCCATTAATCCAGTAAAACTTGAAGGTACTTCACTGACCATTCAGGTTCCAAGCCAATTCTTCTACGAGTGGCTGGAGGATAATTATGTGCAGGAATTAAAAATTGCCATTAAGACTACCTTGGGGCAAAGTGGGAGATTGGAATATGCCGTAGTGGTCGATAGAGGAAATTCTTCCAATCAACCCTATGTAGTTTCTTTTCCTCAGGGAAATGCTGGAAACAATAAAAAGTCTCAATTACCGGAAGAGCCAGACAAGACGCCATTTGAGATGAAGTCGCTTAATGCTGAAGCGTTGACGAATAGTAATCTTAATCCTACTTATACATTTACTACTTATATAGAAGGAGATTGCAATAGACTGGCGAGGTCTGCTGGTTTTGCCGTGGCGACTAAGCCCGGAATCACTTCCTTTAACCCTTTGATGGTGTATGGTGGAGTTGGACTGGGAAAAACTCACTTGGTTCAGGCGATAGGAAATGAAATCAAAAATGGCCCGGATAATAAATTCGTGTTATACGTTTCTTCAGAGAAATTTGTGAATCAATTCATGGACTCCATCAAGGATGGTAATGTGAAAAGCTTTACCAATTTCTACATGCAAGTAGATGTGCTGATCATTGATGATATTCAGTTTCTAGCAGGAAAGGATAGAACTCAAGAGATGTTCTTCCATATTTTTAATCACTTGCACCAGAGCAAAAAACAAATCATCATGACTTCAGATTGTCCGCCTAGGGATCTGAAAGGCTTGGAGGAGCGTCTACTTTCTCGATTCAAATGGGGTTTGACGGCAGATCTTCAAATGCCTGATTTTGAGACTAGAGTAGCGATTATTAGGCGAAAAATGCAATCTGAAGGGATTGTCATACCTGATGACGTAGTAGAATACCTTGCTTACACGGTCGATACAAACGTTCGTGAACTGGAAGGGATTCTTATTTCTCTTATTGCCCATGCTTCACTGAATCGCGTAGAGATCAGCTTGGAACTTGGGAAGACGGTGATGAAAAACATCATCAAGGACATTGAGACTGAAGTTGGAGTTGACTTTATTCAGAAGTCCGTTTCAGAATATTACGGAATAGCACTTGATGACCTGAAGGCAAAAACCCGTAAGAAGGAAATTGTAACGGCTCGACAGGTAGCGATGTATTTCTGTAAGGAATTTACCAATCATTCCTTGAAGTCAATTGGATATCACTTTGGCGGTAGAGATCACTCTACAGTAATTCATGCTGTGCAGACGGTGAATGATATCATGGAAACTGATAGTTCCTTCCGAAATTCAGTCCTAGAGCTGAAGAAGAAATTTAAGATGAGATCTTATTAAAAGGGGCTTTTAGTCCTTTTACTTTTCACTATTTACCTCTCACAAAAGTTATAATTAACGATAATTAGGGAGGCTTACTCATTTAACTTTTTAGCCATAGTCTCTTCAAATCGCTGTAGCAGTCTGATGTAACGTTTTTGGATGTTTTCCAGAAAATTCTCCTGAGTATCAATGTCATAAATAGGATTGTATTGAATACGATCTATCACGATATCTAGCCAAGCCTTTCCGTCATCGATTAAGTCTGAATGAAAAGCCTCAACTGTCAAATCCCTAGATCCTGAAAATGGACCTTTACCTATTTGTTTGAAATATTGGGTGATCACATGCAGTGCTAGCTCATGAGTTTCTTCAAAATGCTTCAAAATATCTCTGGACTGCGACTCTGTTAGCTTGCCATTTTTAGCACGTTTTGCATAATCTGTAAGGTCCGCCAATTCAGCACTGAATTCTTCTAAGCATTTCTCGCAGGTTTTTATGACGGTTTTCATGGGAAGACGAGTTTTGGGTGTGAATGCATTTTGACTGAACAGAAAGTCCATTTAAAGTACTAAAATGATTCGATATAACTAAGTTATTTCGGTTGAAAAAGGCTGCTACATTGCTCTAACCTTCAAAACTCGTCTTCCCATAATTTTACCTCACATTATAACTTTGCATAAATGGCTGGCCATTGGAAGCAACTCCTTCAAGAAGTAATCTTCCGCTGAATTTCTCCAAATATGCCCCGACTTTGTTAGGATCCTTGGCAGGATCACCATTGATCTGAGTAATAACAAAACCTTCTCTCAAACCGAGTTCTCTTAGATAGCCTCGTGTCAAGCCGGTGATTTTAATTCCATAATCAACACCAAACTTGTCTTTCTCTATTGTATTGACAGCTTCTAGTCTGGCTCCCAAAACCCCAGAAGTGTAAAACTCTCTCTTGATAACTCCATTGCCACCTTCCAGATTTTGAAGCTGGAGGTTTGCTGATTTCATAGACCCATTTCTGAGAAAAGTGACTGAAAGATCTTCTCCAGGATAATAATAGGAGAGAGCTTCTTCAAAACTTCCTTTTCCTGTAATCGCCTGAGATCCGAGTTTAATGATTACGTCATTTCGTTGAAGACCAGATCTCTCTGCTGCACCATTTTTTATCACGTGAGTCACGATCACACCGTTAAGTGTTTCTATGCTCATCTCTTCGGCCAGTTCAGGTGTGATTTCCACTGCTTCAATTCCTGGAATGGCTTTTTGAACCTCGCCGTATTGAATCAGATCATTAGATACTTTCATGGCTATATCTACTGGAACAGCGAAGCCATAGCCTGTGTAAGAGCCAGTTCTAGATAAGATAGCCGTATTAATTCCGACCAATTCTCCATTGACATTGACCAGCGCTCCACCTGAGTTTCCAGGATTAATCGGGGCATCTGTTTGGATAAAACTTTCCAAAGGAAAATCTCCTCCCAGTATATTGATTTGTCTTTCTTTTGCAGAAACTATCCCCGCAGTGACAGTGGAGGTAAGGTTAAATGGATTGCCGACTGCAAGCACCCATTCGCCAATTTTTAAGTCTCGGCTGCTGCCACGCTTGATTGCAGGGAGATTTGTTTCCTCAATTTTCAATACAGCGATATCCGTGTTTTTGTCCGTACCAACCAAAGTAGCTTTGTATGTCCTTTTTTTGTGGACGACCTCAATCGTTTCTGCTCTATCTATCACGTGATTATTAGTCACTATGTAACCATCTCCAGAGATAATTACACCTGATCCTGTGCTCACTTGCTGCGAAGGGGCGCCTCCTCCACCGAAGAAATAGTCAAACATGCTATATCTTCTAGGGTCTGTTCCAGAGAAGTTTTTGATAAAGACGACAGATTCTGTGCTGTTTTCAGAAGCCTCTACAAATGAAATAGGTGCATCAGTAGAGGGGTAGGAATTTACTGGCTGGTATTGAGAAGCAAAGCTTACTTCTGTTTGATTGCTTTGGGGGAAGTCAGAGAATTGCTCTGGATCATTAAAATCGATTGTGCTCCAAACTGCAGCTCCGGCCAAGCCTGCCAGAAAGGAAACTCCGGTTGTTTTGAATAGACTGTTCATAGGCGAATCATTTATCAATTTGACGAACGTGAAGATTTACAGTTCTATAAATTCACATTATTTAAGTTCCGAATTAGCGAGATCACTCACTTTTGACCTTTAAAATTATGCCATTTGGCAAAAACTGACGATTTGTACGAGGAAAAGTCTAAGCATCTTGTAATTTTGTCAGCTATTGAGAAAACTCTCCACATCATGAGAGTTTTAATTGCTCAACAATCCCAAACTGAATGACAGAACCCAAACGCGTAGCCATCCTGGGCAGCACCGGAAGTATTGGTACTCAAACCCTAGAGGTAATTCGTCAGCATCCTGAAGACTTTATCGTAGAGGTTCTTACCGCCCAAAATAATGCGGATTTACTGATAGCCCAGGCATTGGAATTCACTCCAAATGCAGTGGTGATCGGAAATGAGAAACTTTATGCACAAGTGCGAGATGTCTTGCAGCCAAAAGATATCAAAGTCTATGCAGGCATCAAGGCGATTGCTCAAGTAGTCGAGATGGAAACTATCGATGTGGTATTAACTGCGTTGGTTGGTTATTCTGGCTTGATTCCTACTGTAAATGCGATCAAAGCTGGAAAGCAAATTGCACTGGCAAATAAGGAGACTTTGGTGGTAGCAGGAGAAATCATCACTGCACTAGCGAAGGAGAATCGAGTGAATATCTATCCGGTTGATTCGGAGCATTCGGCAATTTTTCAATGCCTGATAGGTGAGTTTCACAATCCAATTGAGAAAATTATCCTTACTGCATCCGGTGGGCCATTCAGAGGAAAAGATAGAACTTTCTTAGAGACTGTTACAAGAGAGCAGGCACTCAAACATCCCAACTGGGATATGGGGGCAAAGATTACCATCGACTCGGCTTCCTTGATGAATAAGGGATTGGAAGTGATAGAAGCGAAATGGTTGTTTGGGTTGAAAACCGAACAGATAGATGTAGTCGTACATCCACAGAGTATCATTCATTCGATGGTACAGTTTGAGGATGGGTCTATCAAAGCACAACTCGGATTACCGGATATGCGTATCCCAATTCAGTTTGCCCTAAGCTTTCCTGATCGATTGAAAAGTGATTTCGAGAGATTTGACTTTATGAATTACCCACAATTGACCTTCGAACAGCCGGATTTAAAGACTTTCAAAAACCTTCAATTGGCTTATGATGCCCTTGCAAAAGGCGGTAATGCACCTTGTGTGCTGAATGCTGCAAATGAAATTGCGGTAGCTGCTTTCTTAAATAAAGAGGTGGGTTTTCTTGAAATGTCTGATTTGATTGGCGAAACTCTCGAAAAAGCTGAGTTTATTGCACATCCAAATTTGGAGGATTATGTGGAGACGGATAAGCGGGCAAGAGAAATTACTATAGAACTAATAACGAATAAAGTATAATGGATACCTTAATAATGGTGGGCCAATTACTCCTGGGATTATCGATTCTAGTGGGTTTACACGAGTTGGGCCACTTGCTTACCGCCAAGATGTTTGGCATGAGAGTAGAGAAATTTTCAATTGGATTTCCTCCGAAAATCGCTGGTTTCCAGTGGGGAGAAACTGAATATTCAATTGGCGCTATACCATTAGGAGGATTTGTGAAAATCTCCGGAATGGTGGATGAATCGATGGATGCTGATCAGATGGCTGGAGAACCGCAGCCTTGGGAATTCAGGTCCAAACCAGCTTGGCAGCGTCTAATCGTCATGCTAGGTGGGATTATAGTCAATGTCGTCACCGGTATTGTCATCTTTGTAATCTTGGTTTTCAACAATGGTGAAACCTATTTTTCTCGCGATCAAGTTGTACAAAATGGCATTGTAGCCTTGGAGATCGGTGAATCTATCGGCTTGAAAACCGGAGATAAGGTTCTTGATATCAATGGTGAGCCATACCAATCAATCAATGATTTGACAGCAGGTTCTGCTTTGCTTAGCGAAAATGGATACTACACAGTAGATCGTGGAGGAGAAATCTTACAAGTAGAGATCCCAAGAGGCTTTATTAATTCCTTCAACAGTCAGGATGCGATGAATAGCTTTGTCGATATCCGATATCCATTTGAGCTAAAAGTAATAGACGAAGGTGGCGCAGCTGATAAGGCTGGAATCACTGCTGAAGACAAAATTCTGTCCGTAAATGGTCAGCCTGTCACCTATTTTGACGAGCTGCAATCTGTATTGGCGAAAGCCAAAAGCCAGGAAGCAGATGTAGAGCTACTGACTAGCGCAAATGACACCATACACACGATGGTGGCAGTCACTGAGCGAGGCACGATTGATATAGCGGTGACTCCGATGATAGAGATGGTGCAGCGCAAATATGGTTTTGGAGAAGCACTTGCGAAAGGAACTTCTAAAGCATTTACCGTAGTTATCGTGAATGCGAAGGCGATGGGTAAGATGTTTACAGGTGAAGTCTCTACCAAGAACGTAAGTGGTCCTATAGGCATGGCAAAAATCTACGGTGATACCTGGGACTGGACGAAGTTCTGGACTATTACTGGTTTGATCTCTATGATTTTGGCATTTATGAACCTACTGCCTATCCCAGCATTGGATGGTGGTCATGTGATTTTCTTGCTTTATGAGATGATCTCGGGACGAGCGCCTTCAGATCGTTTCTTAGAAAATGCTCAGAAGGTAGGTATGGTCATATTGCTAGCCTTGATGGTTTTCGCAATAGGAAATGATGTACTGAAGCTATTTACAGGGGAGGGTTAACCCACATAAATTAGAATTTAAAGCCGGGAGAAATCTCGGCTTTTTTTTTATGCCTAAATCCATGTAATGCATACTGTTAGTTTGATTTTTTGTATCTATTTTCATGGTTTAAAATATTGTTAGTAATGAAATTAAGAACTTCGAAAATCCAGTGTCTACTTGGCTTACTATTCCTTTCATTTGCCTCTATCGCTCAGGAGGGAAAAGTGATGGATTCCTATGTAATCCTTAATAGTGGAAAGGAGGTCAAGGGCCATATTGAGGGTAAGTTTGACTTGGAGACTTATACTGAAATCATATTTATTACCCATTCAGGAGAGAAATCAGTTTACCTGCCAGGTGAAATTCAAGGTTTTGGACTAGAAAGTGGTCGGTTTTTTAAGTCTGAAACCATTCCATTGCAAGATCAAGCTGTTTTTGCACAAGTACTAGTCTCAGGTATGTTGGAGCTGTATAAGTGGGATAATAAATATTTTATCAATCGGGAAGGCACTGTCATAGAACTCAAAGTAAACAAGTCCACCAGGACTGAAAACGGGAAACTAGTGAATGTGAACAGCAACCAATATGTTGGTGTGTTGACCTTGGCTATGAATGATAAATGTGGGGTTGGCCTTAAGAGAAGAATAGAAACAACAAGATTGACTGACAGAGATTTGATTGCATTGTTTTCAGAGTATTATACTTGTAATAGCCAGCCATTTGAAATTTATGCTTCTGAGGTCCCATATTCTAAATTGGCTTTTAGACTACAAGGTGGACTAGGTTTAATTGGTATGATGGAATATGAGTCAACCAAGAAGGATGTGAATTATAGTCTAGATAAGGCTAGCGCCCCTTATTTTGAATTAGGAGTAAGGTTCAGTGAATTTAGGAATGCACCGAGACTGTTGGTAGATCTAGGCTTAGGGTATATGTCAGAAAGCAACACATTACTTTTGGATGCTAGTTTGGTTTCTTTTGACCTATCGGGAAGTGAAAAGTACAAATCATCTTCTTTCCTAGTCCCTATCCATTTGAGTTATATTGTATATAGGCAAAATAGGAATGAGGTTTACACTGGAGTCGGATTGACTTTTTGGGCTTCGAAATTCAAGGCTGATATGGGCGAGCTCGTTATTGATAATGGAGAGCCGAACCCGAATGTGATCAATTCGATATTTGTTGATCGTAAGGAAATGGCTGTAAGCCCAAATTTAAAAGTAGGGTATAGACGTGCCTTGTCAGAGGAGACCGGTTTGTTTGTTGAGCTTAAAGGTGATTTCCTGATCAAAAACATGGATTTTTATCCCCTTACCTATCATGCGGTTTATAATTATTTGGTTGGTACCCTGTCTGTGGGGATTGAGCTGTAAAAGTTAATACTGTAAGAAATATAGGTGGACTAACGGGCTTTTTATGCAGCATTTCTATGGTAATCACCTTAGAGATTAGTACTAGGTTGTAGTTAGTGAAGCCGGAATAAATCGCGGCTTTTTTTGTTTTCTGTGGAGCTTTAAAATCTCCTAAATTTATTTTCAACTAATCTATTGTTGCGTATTACGAATCTTATTATCTAGTGCGATAATTTGATTTTCTATGGTTAAGATTTTGAGAGTGGTAGCTGTCTTGTTTCTGATAGCCATGCCATTTTTTTATGCCCAAGCGCAGAGTGGATATGTGGAGGAAAGTGTCTGGTCCAATGTGAATACAGCCTCAGGACAAGCATCGGATTTCATTATCACTAAAAATGGGACAAAGCTTTTTGGTGTAATTCAAAGAAACTTTGATTACACCGAATATGACAAAGTAATTTTTGAAGCTAGTAATGGTGGGAATACTTATTTGCCTGCAGAACTCAAAGCCTTTGGTCTGGATAATGGGCAATTTTTTATGAGTAAAAGGCTTCCGGATTCATCAGAATTGGAATTTGTCCAGATTCTATTTTCAGGGAACCTACAATTGGATTATAAGAAGGGGAAGTATTATATAGATAATGGTTTAGAAATTCAAGAGCTGAGGGCCTATTACGAAGATATCACAGTGGATGGTGAGAAGCGCAGGCGTAGTATCAAATTATATATTTCTATACTGAAAATATTAACATCAGGAACTTGTGGATTTGAAATGCAAGATCTGATTGAAAAGTCCAGGCTAGATGAGCAGGATTTTATCAGGATTCTAACCCAATATCACGAATGTGAGGAATTACCCTATAAGCTGCATATAGAAAAAATACCATTTGTGAAATTATCCCCCACTTTCTCTTTGGGACTTGGTGCAGATTTCACCTCAGCAAGCAATGTTCCAAATAAGTTTAATTACGCTTTTACCAACTCATCACGCTACGTTGCCTTCGCAGGATTTAGATTACATGATTTCAGAAAATTCCCAAAATCCTCATTAGATCTTAGGATAGGCTATGTAATGTATTCAGGTACTATTGACGCTAGTATTTATAAAGGGAATGACTTAGTTACTGCAAGTCAGACTTTTCGGGAGAATAGCATTGTTATTCCTTTTAGCTACAACTATAGTTTTGTCAAAAGAAAAGATTTTGATTTATATCTGGGTTTGGTATTATCTGGATGGTTCAGTTCCGGTATAACTGAATTGGGCATTTTAGAATTAACTGCTACTTATAAGCCCGGTGAGATTCAATTGGTTGAAGAGAAGATTATGCGAGTTTCAACAAATAAAGTTTTCCCTAGCTTGAAAACAGGGGCTAATTTCACGATTTCTGACAAGATGAAGGTTTTTACTGAACTGGGAGTGGAGTTTTTCAAAGACTATTATAATGTTCAGATTTTAGCTTCACCACTTATTAACCTTAACCGTACTTATGTTTCACTTCAATTAGGGTTAGAATTTTAATACGATGAAAAAGAATTGGATTGTTCTTATTGCTTTAGTGGTGGTCTTTTCCTGTAACGAAAACGATGAAGTGGTGCCAAGAACCAATCCGCGTTTCAGCGTAACCTACATACAGGAAGTAACTTCTACGGGGGCAGAATTCAGTGCAAATGTGTACGATTTTGGCTCCGATGAAATTTTGGAATACGGTTTTGTATACAGTAAAGATTTTGAGCCTAGAGTGGGGGATGGAGAGGTGATAAAATCAGAAGGTCGTCCTCAAAGTACTTTTAAGCTAGTCGGGGATCACTCAATGGTCAAAGGTCAAATTTATTTTGTAGTGGCTTTTATCAAGACTAGCCAATCGATCGTGTATTCACAAACTGTTAATTTCAAGAGCCAAGGATCAGAGGGTTTTATTTTTGACAAATTGGTTGGTGGTCCAGAAGTATATTTTGGAGATACGCTTACCGTTTATGGATCCAGATTTAGTACAGATGAGGCGAACTATGAGGTGCTTGTCAACAACGGAAAGGCTAACATAGTTGACATTAATAACGACAGCTTCAAGATAATTATCCCAGAAGAGTTGGGTTTTGGCTATCCGTATGATTACGATGGAAAGATTATAGTTAAAATTTCAATTTTAGATAAAACGTTGGAAATTAATACTGATATAAAGTTTTATGATCCAATTTTCTATGAGTCGGATAAGGAGTTTAGATACGAAGAAAGTTTTTACATAAAGGGTAAATACCTAAGAGATGGTAATATGTCCCTTAGCTACCCTAATTATAACATAGAGATAGTAAGTAACTCTGATACTTTAATTGTGTTCAAGCCATTTGCCAATTTTGAGACACTCCAACCAGCATTCCAAGTTTACTTGCGTGGCAAAGGCTATGAGGTAAAAAACAGTATAAAAATAATGAGGACTGAACTTCTACCAGGGCAAACAGTAAAATCAGGGTCTATTTTTTCAAACTTGATAATCAAAGGGACCAACTTCAATTCTGTAAATCCATTTAGTAATTTTTTTGTTTCAGATGTAGAAGGACAGCAATTCGATGTTAATTATAATGTCACTCCAAATGAAATTAAAGTTTATGTGCAGAGTAATGCAGTACCAAATCCTCGATTCTTTAAGGTTTGGGCATTCAATGCAGGAGTGAAATCTACTAATTACGTTACGGTAGAGAATACTGATCCTTCATTGTCTTATATGTATACACACAATTTCCCATTTACTGCCGCCAAACCTGGGAGATCTGTTACTTGGCGTGACAAGGGTATATGGTTGGTGGATGGGAAAATTACAGAAGTAGATCCTGATAAGAAAACGGGCAGGATCTTGAAAACTGTTGATCTTAATCAGGGAAGTATTGCTTCTTCATTTGCTGTAATTCATGAGGACAAGGTTTATTTCGCAGGAGAAAATGAAGTGATTGCAAATACTCCCGGAAGATTTTATAGTTATGATCTGGTCACAGGAATTCTGACTGAATTGCCCAAAATACCATCCAAAGCATCTACACCAAAAGCATTGTTTGTTTCTGGAGGGTATTTGTATTTCGGTGGTGGATATTATAAAGATGAAATTGATATTCAAAAAGTGGTCGAGGGATACAAATTTAACCTGACTACAAAGACATGGAGTACTTGGAGTAAGAAGTTTCCATCCTTAGATGTATGGGACTTTGAGACGACTTTCAAATATCAGGGTAATGTTTATGGGCTGGTGAATGAAATTGTAAATTCAGATTTCAGAGCCACTAGATTAATGAGATTTGATAGTGCATCTGAAGATTGGGTGGAGCTTGCAAAATATCCTTTCTTAGGAATAGCTAATGGAAATGTAGTTATGCCAATAGGAGATTTTGCTTATGTGTTTATGGGGTCAGTTCTTCAGAGCATAAATATGCAATCTTATAGTAGGAAAGTAGTGCCTGGAGTAACTGTTAAAGGCAACCACTATGGGCAGCCACCTTATATTTTTACCTCAAAGGATAAGATCTATACGAGTTCATACTTTGAAAATGTGATGTATCAAGTAGATCCAGCATATTTTCAAAATTGATATCTGCCAATCTGACCACTTCGGTCTATTGGCATACACCTTGACCTTTTAGGAAGAACCTTCGTATTTTGGGGGTTCTTCTTTTATTTTAGCAAAAAACCGACAGCTTAGCTGTCATTCTGTCTATATGAGCCAATTCGAAAATTCTGTGTTTCAAAACTTAATGGTCGGTGAATTTTCCGGTGAGGGAGATCTGATCCAACTGATTACGGACGAGGAGGATGATGCACCCGGTAAGGAAATTCTTGAAGAAGAGATTCCTATCCTTTCAGTAAGAAATACAGTCCTTTTCCCAGGTGTCGTGATCCCTATCACTGTTGGAAGACAGAGATCTATCCGTCTGGTGAAAAAAGCCCAAAAAGGAAATAAGTTGATTGGAGTTTGCGCTCAGATCAATCCAAATATCGATGATCCAGGATGGGAGGATATCTACCAAGTAGGTACGCTCGCCAAGATCATCAAAATGATTGTGCTTCCTGACGGGAATACTACGATCATTATTCAAGGGAAAAAGCGTTTTAAAATCAGTGAGCAAATCACTGATGATCCTTATTTCATGGCAAAAGCGGAGTATCTAGAGGAGAATTTCCCAAAAAGCTCCAAAAAGATTCAGGCGCTTGAGGAGTCCTTGAAGGAATCAGCTACACGAATCCTTCATTTGAATCCGGAGATTCCCCGTGAAGCTCAAGTTGCTTTGGACAACATTGACAATACACCTTTTCTTACCCATTTCCTTTCTTCAAATATCAATGCTCCGGTCGAGTCCAAGCAACGGTTGTTAGAGATTAACGATGGTGTAGAGCGTGCGACACTTCTGCTTGAATTCATGATGAAGGATATCCAGATGCTGGAGCTGAAATCTGAGATTCAGAAGAAAGTTCATACTGATATCGATCAGCAGCAGCGGGATTATTTCCTACGTCAGCAGATGAAGGTACTTCAAACTGAACTTGGTGACGAAGGTCCCGAAAAAGAAGTGGAAGATCTTGCCGCTCGGGGAGCCTTGAAAAATTGGCCACCTGAAGTCAACAAGCATTTTCAGAAAGAATTAGACAAAATCCTTAGAATTAACCCTTCTGCGGCAGAATATCCGATTGCATTGAATTATGCAGAAACGATGGTGGAATTGCCATGGAATGAGTTTACTCAGGATAACTTTGATTTGAAGCATGCCAAGAAGGTGTTGGATGGAGATCACTTTGGACTGGAAAAAGTTAAGGAAAGAATCATAGAATACCTTGCTGTGTTGAAGTTGAAGAATGATCTGAAAGGACCAATTCTTTGCCTCTATGGCCCTCCAGGTGTAGGTAAAACCTCTCTTGGTAAGTCTGTGGCTGCAGCTTTAGGGAGAAAATATATCCGGATGTCTCTTGGAGGTATGCACGACGAAGCGGAGATCCGTGGTCACCGTAAAACTTACGTAGGTGCAATGCCTGGTAAGATCATCCAGAATATGAAAAAAGTAAAAATCTCAAACCCGGTTTATGTACTGGATGAGATTGATAAGCTTTCTTCTGATTTCCGTGGAGATCCTTCTTCAGCTTTTTTGGAAGTGCTGGATCCAGAGCAAAACAATGCCTTCTTGGATAACTACCTAGAAGTAGAGTATGACTTGAGCAAAGTTTTATTCATTGCTACAGCCAATTCACTGGATACCATTCAGCCTGCTTTACGAGACAGGATGGAAATCATTGAAGTGACAGGCTATACGCAAGAAGAGAAGGTGGAAATAGCCAAGCGCCATTTAGTTCCTAAGCAGAGAAAAGAACATGGCCTGAAAGCCAAGCAGATTTCTTTTGACAAGGCTGCCTTGGTGAAATTAATAGAAGATTATACCAGAGAATCAGGAGTAAGAAGCCTGGAACGAGTAATAGGTAAAGTGGTGAGAAATATCGCCAAATCTATTGCGATGGAAGAAGAATATAATCCGAAAATTACTGCTGCAGTAGTGAGAAGGGTCTTAGGTTCTGAGATTTTCGATAAGGAGTCTTACACTGATAACAGTACTGCTGGAGTAGTAACAGGCTTGGCTTGGACAAGTGTGGGTGGTGAGATTTTATTCATCGAAACTAGCCTAAGCAGAGGAAAGGGTAAACTTACGCTATCTGGTCAGCTGGGAGACGTAATGAAAGAATCGGCCATGACTGCCTTATCTTATCTTAAATCCAAGGCTGAGACCTTGGGCATTGATCATAGAGTATTTGATCAGTATGATCTTCATATTCACGTACCTGCTGGTGCTGTTCCTAAAGATGGACCTTCGGCAGGAATTACCATGCTGACGGCGATGGCTTCCGTGTACACTCAGAGAAAAATAAAGGCAAGAGTAGCCATGACTGGCGAGATCAGTTTGATAGGTAAGGTAATGCCTGTAGGCGGTATCAAGGAGAAAATCCTAGCAGCTAAAAGAGCTGGAATCAAAGAAATTATTCTTTGCAGCAAGAACAAAAGGGATATTGAGGAGATCGATGAGCACTACGTAAAAGGAGTGGAGTTTCACTTTGTAAACAGAGTGGAGGAAGTATTGGAGATTGCTTTGCTTAAAACCAAAGTAGATAATCCAGTTCATTTCAATCTTCAGCCCGAAAATGGTAAAGACAATTAAAAGGAATACAAATGCTTTCTATCAGGAGGCATTTTTCCTTTAAATAATACACTTACAAAAGCTCAGATCGAAAGTAACCACATCGGCTTGAGCATATTTTAACCTAACATCATGGAAAAGATACTTTCACTTACTCCGAGACAGATCGTCGCTGAGTTGGATAAATATATAATTGGGCAAAATAATGCCAAGCGTAACGTTGCGATTGCACTGAGAAATAGAATTCGTCGCTTGATGGTGAAGACGGATATCCAAAAGGATATAGTCCCAAATAACATCCTGATGATAGGTTCTACTGGTGTAGGTAAGACTGAGATCGCCAGAAGATTGGCGAAAGTAGCAAACGCACCATTTACCAAAGTGGAGGCTTCTAAGTTTACAGAAGTAGGCTATGTGGGACGTGACGTCGAGAGCATGGTGAGAGATCTTATGGAGCAGTCAGTTGCTCTAGTAAGAGAGCAGAAAAATGAAGCGGTCAAAGTAAAAGCAGCGGAAGCCGTAGAAGAGATTATTCTTGATATTTTGATCCCTCCAGTGAAAAGCGCAGGATTTACACGTGCTATTCCTGTGGATACAGACGAAAATGCTGAGCCGAGTAATGATGCAGAACTGAATGAAAGAACGCGTGAGCGATTCAGAGAGAAGCTTCGTGACGGAGAATTAGATGAGCGTAAAATTGAGATCAGCGTAAAAGCAGGCTCTTCGATGGGCGTAGGAATGATTGGAAACGGCATGATGGATGATGCCAGTATGGCAGGCCTTCAGGATATGATTTCCAACATGATGCCCAAAAAAGTCAAAAAGCGAAAAGTGAGTATTTCTGAAGCGAGGAAGATTTTGTTGGAAGAGGAAATGTCTAAGTTGGTTGACTTTGAAGAAGTAAAGGAAGAAGCGATCAAACTTGCCGAAAATAACGGTATCATCTTTATAGATGAAATAGATAAAATTGCTTCTAAATCCGGTAAAAATGGTGGAGGACCAGATGTAAGCCGAGAAGGAGTACAGCGGGATTTGCTTCCAATTGTAGAAGGATCGGCGGTAAATACCAAATACGGGGTAATCAATACAGATCACGTGTTATTCATTGCTGCGGGTGCATTTCACGTGGCCAAGCCATCTGATTTGATTCCTGAATTACAAGGTAGATTCCCAATTCGTGTGGAGTTGCAAAGCTTGACGCAGGAAGATTTTTCAAGAATTTTGCGTGAGCCAAAGAATGCACTTACCAAACAGTACCAAGCACTATTTGAATCAGAGGAAGTATACTTAGAATTCAATGACGAATCCATTGAGGAGATCGCAAGATTGGCGTTTTTGATCAATCAGGAAGTTGAAAATATCGGGGCAAGAAGGCTTCATACGGTGATGAGTCATTTGCTGAATGATTTCTTATTTGATGTGCCAGATACGATCACTGCAAACTCTAAAATCATGGTGACTAAGGAAATGGTACAGGAAAGATTAAATTCTCTTGTCCAAAATAGGGATTTGTCTCAGTATATCCTTTAATATTGGGTTGATTACACCCACCCAATTACGTCATGCATAAATCACTACTTATCCTTACTGGACATAGTAAGGGACTTGGTAGAGCTATCTTAGATATTTATCTTCAGAAGGATGAGTTTGAAATTTTAGCTATTTCCAGAACTAAACTTGGATTGAATAACCCGAATTTAAGAGAAATCAGTATTGATTTCGGTGATTTGGATGTTTTAGAAAATGAGCTTTCTGGCTTGTTTCCAAGTGGTGATTTTGAGGAGATTATCTTGATCAATAATGCTGGCTGGATCGGAGAGATCAAGCCAGTTGGCAGCCTACAGGTGAAAAAGATGAGGATTCAAGTCAATGTTAATTTATTGACGCCTATTTATATGACGAATGCTTTTGTGTCAGCTTATAAAGATTCTAAAGCCAGAAAGATCATTTGCAATATCAGTTCTGGAGCAGCTTCCAAACCAGTAGAAGGATGGAGCGGGTATTGCAGTACAAAAGCTGCAATCGCGATGTTTACGAAAGTAGCTGCTAAAGAAAATAATGACTCTCAGTTTCGGTTTTTCAGCGTAGCACCAGGGATAGTAGATACTCAGATGCAGGAAGAAATACGACATGCTGATGAGTTGGACTTCCCTCAAATAGAGCGCTTCAAAAGCTATAAAGAAAATGGTGATCTTTCCACGCCTGAATTGGTGGCAGCTAAGATTAGTTATTTATTGGGAAATGAAAACGAGTTCCAAGAAGTGATTCAGGATGTCAGGAATTTTGATTTGCCATAATGACTATTTAACCACTGTGAGCACAGAGGTTTACGCAGAGGACGCTATTATTTAATAAATGAGCCACTTTGTGAAATGGATTTGTACAAATTGTCAGACAATCCTAGTGATTCAGATTGCCCTGCTGTGACTGAAAACTGCGACTGCGACTAGCGCTTACAACTTCTTACTGTTCACCACTTCCTCATAGATCAACCTTTCTTCGGGAAGTCGATAAACCAAGCTCTGCAGTTTTCTGGGCGAACTTGAAACCAGTGGTCTGTATCTACTAGCAATCCATATTGCCCTGCGGTGGGTAGGTTGTCCAAGTTCCCGCCAAAAAAATCTATAAAGTCATTCATTCCTGGGTTGTGTCCCACTACAAAGATCAACTCATGGGAATCGTCTTGCCTCTGTATACATTTCAAAATCATAGCCGAAGAAGCGTGATATAAATGTTTTTCGTAAGCTATTTTCGATTTGGGGATGTGAAGCACCTCTGCGAGTATTTCAGCGGTTTGAGCTGCTCGTGTAGCAGTTGAGCTTAAAATTAGATCAGGAAGAATTCCTTTTTCCTTTAATCGAAACCCCATTTCAGGAACATTATCTAGCCCACGATCAGCTAGAGGCCTGTCGTGATCAGCTAAATTGGGGTTGTTCCATGCTGATTTTCCGTGTCTCACCAAAATTATTTTCTTCATTTCCTGAAAATAAGAATGATTATTTTGTTTTTTTTAATTGAATATTTACTTTTAGCGCTCTTTCAATTCCAATTTATCACAAATTATTATGTTTACCGGAACAGTAAAATTTTACAATGAAGCCAAAGGGTTTGGATTTATCGTTGACGATGAGTCTCAAAGCGAAGTATTCGTACACGCAACCGGTTTGGTAGATCAAGTCGCACAGAACGACAAAGTAACGTATGACATCAAAGAAGGCAATAAAGGGCCAAATGCTGTCAATGTAAAAAGAGCTTAATTAAGATCTTTTTTTGTTAGCGAAAACCAATCCTCTGAAGATTAGTCTTCAGAGGATTTTTTGTTTTCATCTGTTGAATTCTCCTCTGATCCAGAATCGATCATTTTCGGACTAATGTCTTCACCCGGTTTAGAAACTTTTTCTTGCCAATTAGAAGGGATAGTTTTTAAATATAGATCCCTTTTTGGGAATGGGATTTCTATGTTGTTTTCTGCAAATTTTTCAAAAATAGCAGACATCACTTCAGCACGTACATCGATCCATATATCCATACTTTCTACCCAGAATAGCACGCGGAAATCAACGGAACTATCGTTGAACGTCTGCATATAAACATTGGGATGAGGAGTCTTTAAGATCCTCTCATTTGTCAACACTTCTTCTAGGACTGATTTCACCAGATTCATGTCGGAACCATAGCCTACTCCAATAATTAATTCTACTCTACGCTTCTTGTCAGATAGTGTCCAGTTGATCAGGCTTTGAGAAAGTAAGTCTCCATTAGGCATTACGATTTCCGAACCATCGTATCCTTGTATTTTGCTGGCTCGAATTCCGACCTCTTTGACTGTGCCACTGGTAGTTCCTACCTGTATTTCATCTCCGATTTGAATAGGTCGTTCAAAGGCCAGAATAATTCCGGAGACTAGGTTGTTGATGATGGTCTGCAAACCAAAGCCTATACCAACTGACAAGGCTCCCAATACGATTGCTATTTTATCAAAAGGAATTTTGGAAGCGGTCATGCCGAGTAGAAACCCTACAAATAATACTGCAAGACGAATTAAGAGTACTGAGCTTCCCAGTCGCTGCTTTCTGGAAGAAGCATTTTTCTGGTCTTTTACAGACGCGAAGTAGGCAATGTTATTGGCCAAGAAAGTGGATACATAAAGGATAGTAACGAAGAGAAGTATACTTCCAAATTGGAACACGGTTTCTCCCAACGTACGGTCTTGAAGGAGGAATTCTGAAATCCACTTATAGAAGTCGTCAAAATAACCAAGATGCCAGATAACCCCATATGCCCAAGTTGTACTAGCGAATACGTACAAGAGGCCCTTCATACGCTTCTGCAAGTCCTGAAAATCAAAATAGGAAGTAAACCCGTCGCTTTCCTTTTTGCTATTTTCTATGAATAAATAAATAGCCTCAAGAAATACATTGACAAAAAGATATAACCCTATACCACGATAAAACAAGATCGCACCAGTAACAGAGTAGGTTTTTGAGAGATTGAACCTGCCCGTGATATTTGCGAAAAAAGCAAAGCTTTCTATAGCAATCATAAATATGGCAAGGTATTTCAAAAAAGAATCGTGCTTACTTTTTTGTGTAATAGCATGCCTCAAAACTAATATCCCCATCCCTATGAAGACTAAAGTAGATAGGAGTATATACCATCTTTCCTGGTAGACTACTTTCCAGTTGAGACTGCTGAGTGCCAGTAGGATATAAGGGGTAATGAAGATGAACCAGATTTTATTGAAGTACTCCCCAAACTGTTCTTTGACCAGAAAGCATGATGCGATCACCATGGTAAAAGATAGGATTGAAATAAACACTAAGGGAGGCTTAGTGAAAATGATCAAAAATATGGGAAGCAGAATAAGTACGGTGGAGGAGAAAGTATGCCTTTTGAAATATTTGACGCGGTCAAGGATAAGAGAGGCAAAATCTTTTTGATTGCCAATCTCTTCGATGGTTGATCGGATTTTCAGATATACTAGAATTAGGATAATACTGCAGATTAAGAAAATGTACCAGGTTCGTTCTACGTAAGCTGACATCAGCTGAGTATTGAACTCCATTGACTCGCTGATGACAGTAGGTAGATTAGTTACTTTTGAATAATTAACTGGTTCCCACAGGTAATTGATTTCCTTGGTCCAATATTGCCTGTCAAGTCTCTTTTTATTTTGATTTAAATATTGTTTCAATGAAAGGAAAACCACTGCATTTTCAGAAACTCTTGCTTGAAATCTAGCTGCGAGAATCTCTTGAGCTAGATAAATACTATCCACTGATTTAAGAGATGCTTTTAGCATTCTCAGTTCACTATTGATAGCAGGAATCAAAGTAGTATCACGAAGAGTCATGGCAAATAGTGAGTCTGACTTGATGGTATTCAGCTTGTTGCCTACTTGTGATAGCTTATCGACCCGCTCTTGAATATTCTTTTGGTATGATTTGTTTAAGTCTTCTGCGGTCGAGACCAAATTCTCCATTCCCACGATGTATCGATGGCTCAGGTACTGTGAATCTGCTTCAGTTCTATTTTTTATTTTTTTTGCTAAAAGATTGATTTTTGGCAACATAGCAGACATGTCTACCGTGTCCAAGGACTCAGAGAGTTCAAGGTTTAATTCACTTAGATCGAAAGCATAATGTTGCGCTTTGTTAATAACTTGAGCCAGTACGGAGCCTGCTGATTTCGTGTTTTTAGGAGGTATGTCTGTTGTGTCAGCATAATTAAAAAGTGTGTCTATCGCTTTAATGGAGGTTTCTTTCTCTTGGGCTTGCGAGAGGAATGACAGCGGGAGAATAAAAACCAATGTTAAAAAAAAGTGCTTCATAAAAACATAGTTGTGTTTACTAAAGAGACTATAGAGAAAATCATTCCAAGTGAGTATTTCAGATGCATCAAATCTATACTGATTATAGTGATTTAAAAATTGAAGATCGATCCTCTGTTCGAGGATTCACGTTCTAATTAAACTACTGAATTTTGCCTATTGAAAAACATCTGATCCTGCATTTGGTTAATGAAGTTAATAATGGGCAAATGGAGTAATACTTAGATTTATTATTTTAAAGCTCCCAAAAAGCGGTTAATTCATGTTAATTTGAACATCTAGACAGTTTTTCGGGTGTAATTTTTGGATCTATTTACTCGTGATTCTGTTTAATTACTACTGAAAAATAAAACTTAAAAAATATGAGCAAAAGACAATTCTTTCTGGGAATCCTTCTTGCCTCTTTAATCGGAGGCATCGTCGCCTTAGCAGGGCTTAGCTTTCTCGTACAACCACAAAATGCTACCAGCTTTGATGAAAAGCAGCAAGCCAGTTTTGTAAACTTACTTTCTGGTGAAGATTTTACAGTTCCTGATGGGATCAACTTTGTAGCTTCGGCAGAGGCGGTAGTGCCCGCAGTAGTGCATGTAAAAAGTCAGGTCTCGTATGCCAGCAGAGGCAGAAGTCAGCGAGATCCAATTCAAGAGTATTTCGGTATACCTCCAAGAGATAATCAAGGGGGTGGCGGCCAACAAGGTCCCACGACTATGAGTTCGGGTTCTGGGGTCATCATTTCGCCTGACGGCTATATTGTGACCAATAATCACGTAGTGGAGAATTCCGATAGACTAGAAATTTCTCTGGACAATAATAAGCGGTATGTGGCAAAGGTAATTGGCACAGATCCTACCACTGATTTGGCGTTGTTGAAGATCGATGCAGAGGGATTGCCATTCGTGAGATTCGGTGATTCTGATAAAACTAAAATAGGTGAATGGGTGCTTGCAGTAGGTAATCCTTTTGATTTGAATTCCACAGTTACGGCTGGGATTATTTCTGCTAAAGCAAGAAATATCAGGATCTTAGATAATAACCTTGCAATTGAAGCCTTTTTACAAACAGACGCAGTGGTCAATCCAGGAAATTCAGGTGGAGCACTAGTAAACCTTGCTGGTGAATTGATTGGTATTAACACAGCGATTGCGAGCAGTACTGGTACTTTCAGCGGATATTCATTTGCTGTACCAAGTACGCTGGTGAAAAAAGTAATGGATGACCTCATGCAGTATGGTACTGCGCAGAGAGCATTGCTCGGAGTTAGTATTTTAAATGTTAGTCCTGAGCTTTCTGATCAACTGGGTTATGAATTGCCGGTAGAGCAAGGAGTGTATATAGGAAGTGTAAATGAAAAAAGTGGTGGCGAAGAAGCAGGACTTAAGCAAGGTGATATCATCATAAGTCTGGATGGAAAGGTGACCAATAGTGTTGCTACTCTTCAAGAAATGGTGGCTAGGAAACGTCCTGGTGATAAAGTTGAAGTTGAGTACCTCCGTGATGGTAAAGCCAACAAAACTAATGTGACGCTTAAGAATTTCTCCGGTACCACAGATATTGTAAAAAAAGTGATTCCTAAAACCTATGAGTTTCAGGGAGTCAATTTTGAAGAGGTGTCAGATTCAGTCAAAGGACAACTTAAGTTAAGTGGTGGAGCTTTGATCTCGTCTGTTTCTGGAGAAAAATGGAGAAGGTCCGGAGCACGCCCTGGATTTATTATTACCTCGATCATGACAGAAAGTGGGAGAAGAAAAATATCAGGAGTTGAGAATCTCCTTGAAGTGCTAGAGGATACCGATGGGGAAGATATCGTAGTTCTTGGAATGTTCCAGGATGGGACAGAATATTACTTTGAGATAGACTAATAGCTCTTAAATAGAAGTATTTACAGGCTGGTGAATTTTCATCAGCCTGTTTTTTTTGCTCATTATGAGCTGCGGGATAGATTTTTGGGGCAGATTTACTACTTTACTTTTCAATCAAACCCACGACCTATGAAAAAGTATTTTTCAATTTTCAACTATAGTCTTTTACTGCTGTTTTTTACCAGTAATATATTTGCCCAAACTCCTTCAACGAGCCTTGAGCCACAAGGAAAGCAGCCTTTAAAAGGAATCTCATCAGATCGGTTAGAAAGAATCGATCATATGCTGGATCAAACACTGAGTGCCAATCAAGTTCCTGGATTAGTAGCATTAATTGTCAAAGATGGTAAGGTAGTCTACCATGAAGCCAAAGGGCTAGCAGATGTGCCGTCAGGTATGAAAATGGCAAAAGACCAGATTTTTAGAATTGCTTCCCAATCCAAAGCGATTACTTCTACTGCTGTGATGATGCTTTGGGAAGAGGGGAAGTTTAAGCTAGACGACCCGATTTCTAAATACATTCCTGAGTTTGCCAATCCACAGATCTTGACAGGATTCCGCTACGGAGATTCTTCCTATTCCACCAAACCTTCACCACGTGAAATCACGATAAGACATCTGATTACTCATACTTCTGGAATTGGATACGGAATGATCGATGGCAATGAGCAGATGAAAATGATTTATCAAAAAGCTGGAATTGTGGATTTGTTCACGACTGAGCCAGTGAAAATCAGCGATAATATTAAGAAGCTAGCTGCACTTCCACTTCATCATGAGCCGGGAACCAAATACACCTACAGTGAAGGTCTTGATGTGTTAGGGTATTTTATAGAAGTGATCTCAGGTATGCCGTTTGACCAGTTTTTGCAAACCCGGATTTTTGATCCCATTGGCATGAAAAACACGGGTTTCTATTTGAATGAAGCTCAAGGAAAGAAGCTGGTGACTATTCATCGTAAGGTGGATGATAAGTGGGAGTCATTTCCAGTGACTTTCTATAATCCGGATTATCCTAAAACTGGCGCAAAGACATTTTTCTCAGGTGGAGCTGGACTTTCATCTACAGCTGAGGATTATGCAAAATTCCTTCAGATGTACCTGAACGGAGGGGCTTATAATGGTACTAGATTCCTGAGCCCGACTACTATTAAAACGATTATGTCCAACCAAGTGGGAGATTTGCTAGGTAATGGAGGGAAAGATTATGGGCTTGCTTTTGGTTTGGTAGATGAAAATGGAGTTGCCCAGGGTGGAAATGGAAGTCTTGGTACTTTTGACTGGGGCGGTTATTTTAATACACAGTATTTCGCAGATCCAGTGACCAATACTATCGGTATACTTATGAAACAGACTCAAGGAGGAACAGGCGATGAATCCGCTTGGAAATTTAGGCAGATGGTATTTGCCGCTGTCGAATAGCAAAAGAGGCTGTCTCAAATTATTTGAGACAGCCTCTTATTTTTTAGTCGTTTGGATAGGGTAAGTATACGAAACTCGTAAAAGCACCGTCCATGACAAATAGACAGCAAAACTCATCCGGATCCTTATAAGCTCTTTGGAAATCTTCCAATGATTCCTCAGCGATCAATTTACGCTGAACAAACTCATCTAGGTAGGTCATGAAGTAATTCCAGTCTAGATTTTTTTCATCCTTCCCGACAAAAATTTTCCCAATAGGTTGCATCTCCTTGGAGATGGGGAAAATCGGATAATCAGAGAATTTTCGAGTTCGGATTTGATAAGAAGCCTCCTTTAGCGTGTCTGATATTTTTATAAAATCACTGGTGATTGTGCCCAGATATTTTCCGCTTAATTCTGGATCGTTGAAATCTGAAATCATGATTTTAGAGTTAAGAGTACGACATTTTCTACGTGATACGTTTGTGGGAACATGTCCACTGGCTGTATCTTTTCCACTTTATATTTTTCACTCAAAAGAGCTACATCTCTAGCCTGCGTGGCAGGGTTACAGGATACGTAAACGATCTTGGGAGCGTTCAATCTCAGCAGCATCTGCACTACTTTTTCATCCATTCCCGCACGCGGAGGGTCGGTGATGATCAAATCTGGAGCTGCATGATTTGCGATGAATTCATCGTTCAGCATGTCCTTCATATCGCCAGCATAGAAGAGTGTATTGTCCAGTCCGTTGATTTTCGAATTGAGCTTTGCATCTTCAATGGCCGCCGCTACATACTCGATACCTATGACTTGTTTGGCTTGCTTTGCTACGAAATTGGCGATTGTGCCTGTACCTGTATAGAGATCATATACTACTTCATTTCCTTGCAAATCGGCGAAATCACGAGCGACTTTGTACAATTCGTAAGCTTGCTCTGAATTCGTCTGATAAAAAGATTTTGGTCCGATTCGGAATTTCAATCCCTCCATTTCTTCTTCGATAAATGCCTTACCAGCGAAAGTAACTAATTCCAAGTCATGGAAAGTCTCATTTCCTTTGGTGTTGATCACATAAAGCAAGGAAGTGATTTCAGGGAATTTCGCATTCAAAAACTCCATTACTTTTTGAATTCCTTCCTGATCATCTTCACCAAATTGCACGATAACCATCGATTGCTCAGTGCTGGTGGTTCGGATGATGAGATTGCGAAGTAGCCCAACTTGTCCTCTAATGTCATAGAAGGTAAGTTCATTTGCTAGCGCAAAAGTTCTTAGTTCATTTCTAACATCATTTGAAATGCTTCCCTGAAGGTAGCAATGGTCCACATCGACGATTTTGTCAAACATCTTTGGGATATGAAATCCCAGAGCATTTCTGTCAAAATCTTCTCCTGAATGGATCTGCTCCACCGTCAACCACTTTTTGTTAGAAAAAGTGAAATCAAGCTTATTTCTATAATAACGAGTTTTTTCTGACCCTAAAGTGGGCATTACTTCAGGTATTTCTACTTTGGCGATGCGCTGAAACTGGTCCAAAACCTGCTGCCGCTTGTAGGTCTTCTGCAGGTCATAATTGATATGCTGCCATTTACAGCCACCACATGTACCGAAATGCGAGCAAAAAGGATCAATTCTTTCTTTGGAATATTCGTGAAAATTAACCGGTTCTCCTTCCATGAAAGAGCTTTTTCCCTTGGTGATTCTTACATCTACCACATCTCCAGGCGCTACGCCCGTTACAAAAACCACTTTCTCCTCATGATGTCCCAAACATTTCCCCTCTGAAGCGATACGCTCGATGAGAAGGTTGGTGATCACTTTGTTTTTCATTTTTCGCGACATGCGCGCAAAATTAGGAAAATTTGCCTTTAATAGTGAATTCCAGATCCAACAGATGATTTATATCGTTTGTAAAATTGCACTCCTCTTGAAATATTATTCCATTAGAAAACTTTAAAATTGATTTCTGGGTTAAAAAATGGTTCGGTAATTAAACTTACATTCTGCTTGAAATATTTATATGAATCAAGCTGGTAGTTTTTTTGATGCACTAACTCAAAATTTAGAAATCACAAATTCAGTATCTTTGCACGATCAATGAAACAAGACAGTCTTAAAGATAAAGTAGTTATTGTTACAGGTGCCACTTCTGGAATAGGAGAGTCCTGTGCAAGGATTTTTGGTAAAGCTGGCTCTAAAATCGTCATTACGGGCAGGAATCAAGAGAAATTGGATGCAAGTAAGGCAAAACTAGAAGCAGAAGGTATTGCTGTGCTAGCGATTTTGGCCGATGCAAGTGTAGTTGCTGACAACGAACGGATGGCCGAGACTGTGCTGGCAGAATTTGGCAAAATAGATATCTTAATAAATAATGCAGGTATATCAATGCGTGCATTGTTTGAAAATCTTGATTTTGAAGTCTTTCATAAAGTAATGGATACGAATTTTTGGGGTACGGTCTATGCAACTAAATTTTGCCTCCCTTCCATCGTCGAAAATAAAGGAACTGTGATTGGGATTTCTTCAATTAATGGATTTCGTGGCACTCCTGCTAGAACAGCTTACACAGCAAGTAAATATGCCATGAATGGATTTTTCGAATCACTTCGGACTGAGGTGATGAAAAAAGGAGTACATGTATTAGTGGCTTGCCCTGGATTTACCGCGTCCAATATTCGTAAGAATGCACTTACTGCTCATGGATCTTTGCAGGGTGAATCGCCTCGGGACGAATCAAAAATGATGAGTTCGGATGAGGTAGCCGAAGAGATCTTGGCAGCCACATTGAAGAGAAAGCGTGATTTGGTACTTACCACTCAAGGTAAGCTCTTGGTTTTTTTGAATAAATGGATGCCTGGTAGGTTGGATCATATTGTATATAACCAGATGGCAAAGGAAAAAGACTCACCTTTCCATTAAATGCCTGAATCAATCTTTCAGACTTACCGAAATCGCCTTGTTGATCTATCTTCCAGAAATAGGTCGCTTTATTTACCAAAGGCGGAAGGTTTCGGGATTGTAGATCTGAAAGAACCATTTTTTTTAAATGGTGAAAATAGCTTTGAGATTATTAAGAAGGCTATTTCTTCTAAGAAACCAATCTCATTAATACCGGAATCAGATCCTCGCCTAGCAGGTGTTAATACTCTTTCCAAAACATTTTCCAGACTGTCATTTCGTGATCAATTGACCCAAGAAGAGACAGGCGAGCAGTCCTTGTTTCTTGGTTGGCCATTTGTCGAAGGGAAGTTAATCAACGGACAGGTCCTTCGAGCCCCCTTGCTGCTTTTGGGTGTGAAATTACAACTTGAAAATGGGCAATGGGTTCTCACAAAAATCGATGAGTGGCAATGGAATCCAGCATTTCTTTTGGCTTATAGCCATGCGTATGGAAAAGCGTTAGATGCAGACTCGTTGAATCAAGAATTGCAGGAATTGTCCACAGATGCGACCGAGTTCCGGACAGAGTTTTCGAAGCTACTCAATGATCACTTTTCGATTCAGCTAAGTTCATCGCTGTTTGAAGACCAGCTGACTCAGTTTCCAATTTCCCAATTGAGTGTGGATTCCAATCAATTTCAGGATGGTAAGATTGCGTTGAAAAGCTATGCGCTTTTAGGTCAATTCGCTCAAAAAGGCAGTTTTCTATTTACTGATTATGAGAACCTACAAAATGAGTTTGGGGAAATTAGCTTGGAGGAGCTATTTACCAAGCATTTCGAATCTCTAGGAAATCAGCCCATTCCTCGGGAAGATCAGCTTTTTCCTGTTTTTCCACTTGATGCTTCTCAGGAAAATGTATTAGTGAAAGTTCGGCAAGGTAAAAGCCTAGTCGTAGAGGGTCCTCCAGGTACAGGTAAGTCTCAATTGATTGCAAACTTGGTTTCTGACTATTGCTCTAGAGGAAAAAAAGTGCTGGTAGTTTCCCAAAAGAGAGCTGCATTAGATGTGGTTTTTGAGAGGTTGGCAAAAGTAGGTTTTGGCGATTTCTTGGGCTTGGTTCACGATTTTCGGGCGGATCAGAAAGTCCTATTTCAGAAGATAAAAGCTCAAATCGAAGGCATAGAGTCTTATCAGGAGCAAAATCGAGGGATTGATTCTATTCAGCTAGAGCGTGAAATCTCTCAACATTCAAAAACGATCGCAAGGCTTTCGGAGAAGTTTGAAACGTTTAGAACTGCACTTTTTGATACCGATGTGGCGGGCATTCCAGTTAAGTCAATGTATTTGAATGCTGATCTAAAAAAGGCATTTTTTGAACATCCAGATTTAATTAAGCTGGATTATCAGATGGCTTTGGATTTTGAAAGAGCATATAAAATTTACCACGCTTACCAAACTCAGTTTGAAGGTTCGTTTTGGCAAAACGGAGTTTCCTTTGCTCATTTTGAGCCAGCTGTTTTTCCTAGGATCATTCAGAGTTTGAAAGAGATTTCAGGGTTTAGAGAAAAGACTATTCACCTGAACAAAGATTTCGACTTTGAAAAGCTTTCTCTTCTAGTCCTTTCGGATGCTAATTTTCCCAAAAATGCAGAGCGATTAACTGCATCTTTTAAGCAATTGGAAAAGCCTGATATAGGTATTTTAGCTGTTTTCGATTCCAATATTTTAAAGAACCTGACTAAGGTTAGGGACTGGAATATCGACGCAGTCAAAAAACTTCAGCAACTTTCGTTTGGGGTATCGACCAATAAGGAGAACCTTTCTGCACTAGAAAATGAATTGAATTCTTTGGAATCAAAGGCAAATTCATGGCTTGGGAAAATTCAGGTGAACTTGAGTAAAAGCAAGTTTCCTCTGACTTTTGATATTCTGAACCAAGCAAATCTAACTTTCAATGCAGCTTCTATTTCTAGTATTAGAGCTGAATTAGATACACTCAAGTCATTGAGTATTGAACTTTCAGAGCTTCCAATAATCGATGGATTGGAAAATAAGAAGCTTTCTCCTGAAGTCTTAAAAACTGAATTAGACTTGATAAACCCAATTTTGGACTTTGTAGAATCATGGAAAAGCCAACCAGAAATTCATTCATTGGCAAACTGGGATTCCAGAGATTTTAAACTGCAGCTCAAGAATCTAAATGAGTTATATAAATCGCTTCAGCTCAACTTAATAAATTGGAAAACCTTTCTGAGTGATGTGCAGATTTTGGAGATTCTGAAAAGCGGAACTCCTAAAATGGAGGCTGATCTGCAATTGAATCAGACTTTTTCTGAGCTGGTAGCCTTTGATAGATTTTTAGAAAGTTCAGATCCAATTACTATTTCCCTTGCCAAAAAAATAGAGTTTGAGTTCTTCAATTTGAAGCTAGAAAGCCAAATTTCAGCTTTCTGGAATTCTTGGTATTTATCTTGGATAACAAATTTGGAGGCAAAGAATCCAGTATTGGCAGCAGCAAGCAGTCTGACGATGCAGCATGAGCTGGATGAATTGAAGGAAGCAATTCTTGAAAAAAGAAAGATTGCTAGACATATCGCGTTGCTTAGGCTTCGAGAACAAGTCACTTCTGATCTAGAGTTTAATCGGTTAGGGAATCGGCTGACCTATAGGGATTTGCTTCATCAGGTAAGTAAAAAGAGACAGTGCTGGCCGATAAGGAAATTGGTGGAAGAAATGGGAGAGGAGATTTTTCGCTTGTTGCCCTGCTGGTTTGCAAGTCCAGAGACTGTTTCAGCTTTGTTTCCATTAGGTCAGGAATTTGATTTGGTGATTTTCGATGAAGCTTCACAATGTCAAGTAGAGCGAGGATTGCCTGCGATGCTTCGCGGAAAGCAGGTTGTCGTTGCTGGAGATTCCAAACAGCTTAGGCCATCAGACTTGTATCAGGTGAAATGGGAATCTGATGAGGAAGGAGTAGAGTATGAAGCAGAATCATTACTTGAATTGGCAGGGAATTTATTCGAAAAACATCAGCTAAAAGGTCACTATCGCTCTGCCGATCCTGCTTTGATTCATTTCTCTAATCTGCATTTCTACGATAATCAATTGGAGTCTTTGCCTGATTACCATACTTCAATGGCTAAGAAGCCAGCTTTCTCTTGGGAAAAGACCGAGGGAATCTGGGCTAATCAGGTGAATAAGATGGAGGCTGAAGCTGTCGTTTTGAAAGTGGGGTTTATTTTAAATTCCAAGCCAACAGATACTATTGGAATTGTGACTGGGAATTATTTCCAGATGGAATTGATACGGGAAAAGCTCTGGAAAGCAGGTTTTCAAGACTCAGGAATCAAGGTTCGAAATATCGAAAATGTGCAAGGGGACGAGTTTGATCAGGTGATTTTATCCTTAGGCTATGCGCCTAATTCTGAAGGCAAGTTGGTGACGAACTTTGGTTTGCTTAGTAAGTTTGGATCAGAAAATAGACTGAACGTGGCCATCACCCGAGCTCGAAAGATGATGCATGTGATTTCGAGTATTGAACCATCCGATTTTCGTCCTAGTCAACTTAAAAACCCTGGTTTAGCACTTCTTCGAGAGTTTTTGGCTTTTGCTCAGGTTCAAAGTGGAAATGCCTCAATTCCTACTTTAGAGCTAAGTACTAAGGGATATGAGATTGATTGGAGTTTAAAAAACAGACTTTTGAACACGGATAATTCTTATTCTGCTGAAGTTCCATCAGCTGTGATGGACTTGATTTCCGTGGGTTCAAATGGAGATAAGAAAGCCATTCTTACAGACGATCAGCGATTTTTTAATGCGTCTACGGCAAAAGCCGCTTTAGCTTATCATCCTATTTTGCTTGCGCAAAAAGGGTGGGAGTATGAATGGAAGTGGAGTAGGGAACGACTTTTTCATAAATAGATCTTTTATAACTCGTCTCATTTATTTAGTAAATTGATGTGCATATTTGAATGAATTAGCATTCATTAAATCTATTTTTATATTTTAGTGAATGATTTATGATTCATATAAAATTATTTAAAATGTATGAAATATCATTCGGTAAGTCGTATATTTGTACTTATTGAATGATATTTAATGCGATGGACTATAATGTATTAAGCGATACTGCTATTTTGCAAAAACTAGGTGAGTTTGTAAAGCATCACCGAATGAATCAGCAAAAGTCTCAAGATCAGCTAGCCACAGAAGCTGGTATGAGCCGATCGACATTGAGCCTGCTAGAGCGTGGCGAAAAGGTCAATTTGATCACCTTGATCCAAGTGCTGCGGGTACTGAATCAATTGCATTGGCTTGAGTCATTTGAAGTAAAGCAAGAAATCAGCCCTATGGATTACATCAAGCTTCAAAAGAAGCATGAGCGTCAGCGTATCCGTAATGTGAATATGGCTGCTGAGAATCCACCTTCAGAATGGTAGTAGCAGCTGAGGTTTGGATTTGGGATAAGCTTGCTGGAGCGATACTCTGGGATGAGTCGGAGCAGATGGGAAGTTTTGAATTCAACCAAAATTTCCTTCGTTCGGGTCTGGATATTTCTCCTATCAAAATGCCTTTGAGTCAAGGGAAAAGGATTTACAAATTCCCTGAAATCCGAAAGTCCCGAGGCGATGTGTTTGATACGTTCAAAGGATTACCTGGTCTGCTGGCAGATATGTTACCTGACAAATATGGAAATCAATTAATCAATGCTTGGCTGATTAGAAATGGAAGGGAAGCAGATAGTCTCAATCCTATTGAGCAACTTTGCTTTATTGGAAAGAGAGGAGTGGGAGCTTTGGAAATCAGGCCTTCTCTTCGCGATGAGTCTATTAAAGCGAGTTCAATTGAGATAGATAGCTTGGTGAATATCGCAGGGAAAATCCTCAATTCCAGAGCCAATTTCCAGTCTAACTTGACTGGAGAGGAACAGTCAGCTCTTTCTGATATTCTCAAAATCGGTACTTCCGCAGGTGGTGCCCGTGCCAAAGCCGTCATTGCTTTCAATCCCAAAACAGGTGCGGTGAAAAGTGGTCAGGTGAAGGCTCCGGCTGGATTCTCCTATTGGATCATCAAATTTGATGGAGTACATGATTCTCAATTTGGTGCAACGGTAGGCTTCGGAAGAGTGGAAATGGCCTATTATTTAATGGCTATTGCAGCCGGGGTCGATATGAGTGAGTGCAGGTTGCTTGAGGAAAATGGGCGAGCTCACTTTATGACCAAGCGATTTGACCGACATGACAATGGGCAAAAAGTCCATATGCAGAGCTTGTGTGGTATCCGTCATTTTGACTTCAATCAAGTTGGTTTTTATAGTTATGAGCAGGTTTTTGAGACCATGAGAATGCTTCGACTATCTTATCCTGAAGCTGAGCAGATGTTTATTAGAATGGTATTTAACGTGTTGGCGAGAAACTGTGATGATCACACCAAGAACTTCGCGTTTCTGATGGATCAAAACGGGAAATGGACGCTTTCGCCAGCGTACGATATTTGCTATGCTTATAGGCCTGGAAGTCTCTGGGTAAGTGCCCAGTCACTGACGGTTAATGGTAAAAGGGAAGGAATAGATGAAGCTGATTTTTTGGAAGTAGCGAGGCAGATGAATATCAAAAAGCCTGAGGATAAGATTACTCAGGTAAAATCAGCGGTAGGTAGATGGGGTGAATTTGCGGATGAGGTGGGAGTAGATTCAGCTTTGCGTGATAGTATTGCTACAACTCTCTTAGCTTGACTATAAGATTATAGCGTTAGCGACTAGCCATCCATCTAGCTAGTTGCACTTCGTGCACTAGATAATTCCCCTCATCTTTGATTACCAATTCTAATTTTTCTAAGGCTTTCAAAGCTGTGCTGACAGTACTAGCAGCTCCTAGATTGTGCTTTTGTATAAAGTCTTTACTTAGCGGATTTTGTAATGGTTCTTCTTTTGCAATCGCGCGAAATACATTCCATTGAGCTCTTGTGAGCATCTTTTGGAAATTGGCAAAAACCGCTTGCTGCTGCTTCAATATCTGATCAAACACCACATCCACATCTGCATTAGTCACTTTTTTGTAATTGCCAAAAAGATGATTGCAGACTAGTTGAACTGTGTAAGTTTGTCCACGACTCCAGTTATAGATCTTCTCTATTAAATCGGGCTCGATTATTTTTTTTGCAGCTTGAAAATGGAGGCTGATGAATTCTGTGTAAGTCTCCAATGCTATTGGTTGAAGGGATTCCAGTTGTGAGCTTTGATAGAATGGTCGCTTTTTCTCTGTAAACATAGCCTCCATAAGCGTCCGATGACTGCCGCTGAAGATGAACCGTACTTCAGGGATTTGCTGAACCCAAGTTCGGAAAACAGCTTCTGCCTTTGCTCCCTCATAATCAGCGATTTGCTGGAACTCATCAATGGCGATCACTATTCGCTTTTTTCGGGAAAGCAGAAATTCTCCCAGAGCCTTGAGTGATTGGCTTGGTTGCTCTGATTTGTTGATTCCAAGGGTTATTTCTGGTAAACCAGAAAGTGCGCTGAAATTAATTGTTGCTCCAATGGAGGCGAGTAGTTTTTGGATGCTCGCGCTGATGCCAGAGGTAGTTTTGCCATATTTTTCATAGATAGCTGAAGCAATGGCTTGTATCGCTTCTTCTATATTTTGAGTGGCAAGCAAGTCTACATAAATGGTTTCGCAGCCTTTGAAAGTTTCTAATTCTTCAAAAAATCGATAGATAAGAGCTGATTTACCTAGTCTTCTCCATGCATAAAGTACTACATTTCTATCGTTTTCTATATGAGAGGCGAGCATGTTTAGATCGTTTTCTCGATTACAGAAATAGTCTTTTCCTTGATAGGTGTTGATTACGAAGGGATTGAATGGGTCTTTCATAATTCCTAGATTTGATATTACGTAAATGGCGTTACGTAAATAGCGTTACGTAAAGTACGTGATAAAATTATGAAATATCAATTCCTCACTACTTTTAAAAGCTGAGTGATAGCGATCAAATACTTACATATACCCAACCGCAGTATAAACGACTATACCGATCCATTCTTTTACCAGTTTATGCCAGTTTTCAATGGAAGAAGGGCTGGGATAAACAAAAGACGGAAAGTCATACTTTGTATCATGACTGTAATAATCCGTAGGGAAAGTGGTTGTATTAAGACCAACTTTATCGAAGCAGCCTTTTGCTCTGTACATGTGAAAAGCCGATGTGATCAATAGAAACTCCTGCTCAGTGTTGATTCCATTTTTCTTAAAGAATTCCTTAGTAAACAAGGCGTTTTGAGCGGTGTTTTTTGCTTGATCCTCGATCATGACATCTTCTGCGGGAACTCCAGTCATCAGGAGAAATCGCCGCAATACTTCTGCTTCAGATTGGGGATTCACGGGATTCAGACCTTGGCCTCCAGTGATCAGGATTTTTTTGATTTTACCTTGGCGATAGAGTTGGAGGGCCTGGGTGATGCGGTCGGCGCCTTTGTTGAAGAAGGTACGATCATAGGCGGTTTTGCTGAGATTGGTGACACCTGTTAGGACAATCCCAATTTCATGATTTTCGATTTCATCAAAAGATTTAAAGTCAGGTTCCCAGGCCAACATCGCTTGATTGGCAATAAAGGGGTTGGAAAAAAACCATAGCAGAATGATTCCTGTCCAGAGGCTTCGCTTTCCCCATTTTTTCTTCAGGAAAATTGCTCCAACCACTATCAAAATACTGATGATCGTCAGCGGCATGGCCAAAAAACTCAGAAACTGGGAAAGGTAGAAGAACATGGTTTGGGTGAATATGCATCACAAAGAAAGGAGGGAATAGGGGAATTATCAAACTCAAAGTTCAAGGTTGAATGGACAAGTGGTCGGGCTCCCACTGTTTAGGCACCGATGCCGGTCGGCAGCAAACCTGAACCTTTATATCGAATTTTTAATCCGAATAAATCAAGGTTTAGGTTAGAATGTAGTAATTGAAGATTACAAATCTTTGGATCGGGCTTCGAGATTGTTGTGGATACTTATCTAATGAAACCTAGACTTTCTTCCCCTAACTCCATTTCCCAAACTCCCAAGCAGTAAATCAATAGATTTTCTAATAATTCAGTTTGAAACAATAGAAAAATTAGTTTCATTCAAAAAAAAAATATGTGTATACGCTTAACTGCACGTATGTACTTTATATTAATGCTGGAAGTTCAAATTTGGCAATTCCCTCCGCCGCGGCGGAGGGCAAGGGGGATTTTTCACTACTAAAACCATGTATAA
>Ga0123337_10000360_pt1 | contig 80625 bp, 109 predicted proteins | sample frozenSSSSmetaG_FD_89792 | JGI IMG/M metagenome (GOLD analysis project Ga0123337, IMG submission 89792) | Glacier valley bacterial and archeal communities from Borup Fiord, Nunavut, Canada, to study Microbial Dark Matter (Phase II) -... | ecosystem: Environmental > Aquatic > Freshwater > Ice >...
ACCAGTAAGAATCCTATTCTAAAATCTCGAAAAAAAAAAAAAAAAGGCAAATGCGGATGTTCCATGCTGTAATTCAGTTCCCCGTGATGTTCTGTTTAGGGTATCATCGTACTCCTAGTTCCCTTAACGCCGTCTTTGCTTACTGAACAGAAGATCCCGTACGTAGCTTTCCTCAGAGACGGAGAGGGTCGATCGGATGTCCTCATCTTCGTGCCATCTCGCGGTGATGTAGGCGGCCAGAAAGCCGAAGAGAAATCGCAAAATGCACCACGCATCCATATTCATCACAATACTCTCTCAAAACCACACCGCATCCCACACTCACACCCTCACGCCTTCTCTTTCCCCTTCCCCTTCTCCTTCTCCCCCTCCTCCCCCTTCTCCTCCCCCCCATCCGCGCCCTCCCACCCCGAATTCGTACGACTCAATCTCCCCCCCTGCACAGCCTCCCTCTCCCTCTCCCTCTCCTTCCCCCCGGCCAACGGACTCCCCACCGCCTGCGTCCCCGACAAACTCCCACTCACGCTCCCCTCCCTCCCGTGTCCCACGCGCCCACTATTCACACTCCCCGCATCCCCCCCCATCTTCGCCCCACTCCCCGCATAAAAACTATTCCTCTCACTCGGCAGCGCCGGCGCCACGCCCGTCGCGCTGTATATGCTCGCGCGCTCGTTCCCGAGGCGCTGCAGCGCCGACGCCGGCGCGTCGATGGTGGAGGATAGCACGGAGAGGGGCAGGGACTCGCGCGAGCCGCCGAAGAGCGAGGACGGCGCGAGAGCCCGCACAGAGGCGTCCGTGTCCATGCTCCGGCGACGCCGGCGCTTCGAGGATGAGGCGAGCGTCAGGATCGACGCGTTGTCCGTGAGCAGGTTGTTGGCGGTGGCGGTGGTGTAGGTGGCGGGGTGGCCGCCGCTGCTTATCTGGGGGGCGAGGTGGGAGGGGAGGGCGGAGGGGGGCGGGGAGATGGGGAATTGGTGCGTGAAATGGATGGACTGGGCGGGGTCGTTGGTGTGGGTCTGTGGGGTGGGGCCGTTGAGGGCGGCGGCGGTGGAGTGCATGGTTGTGAGGGTGGTGGTGAGGGAGCGCAGGGAGGGGGCGGGGGAGGAGAAGGTGCTGGAGGCGCCGAGGGTGGTGCTGGGGCCGCCGATGGTGGTGGTGGTGCCTTCGCCGGAGGATGCGCCGTGGGATTGGGCGGCGACGGAGTGGGCGGCGTCGCGTTCGGTGGAGACGGTGGGCGCGGTCGAGGTGTAGCCTATGGTCTGGGGCCGGATGTCGTCGATCGAGGAGTGGAAGGATGACTCGCCGCGGTAGTTGGAGGAGACGCTGGCGGTGCGGCGTGTGGGGATCGTGGAGAGGGAGTTGTGGCCGTGGACTTGGGATGCGGAGTTGCCGTTGAGCAGAGTGCCTCCCATGTATGGGCTGTTGTGCTTCTTCTTGGAATGGGCCTTGAGCGCGTGGCCATTGCGTTTGGAGGTCGAGCTATTATTTGCGTCGGTGGATGAGATGTTCTTGAAGTTCGCGAGCTTCTTCATCCAGGACGAGAAGGGTCTTCGTCGGCCTGGCCGGTCTGAGTCTTGGTCAGCGTCCTCGTCCTTTGCCATTGGAATGAGGAAGGGGTGATGTTGAGCTGCGGAAAGGGTGGGGAGAGGCTTTGAGGAGTGAAAGTGACATAGCAGTAAATAGTAAATGCCATGACTTACCATGCTGCGGCGATGGCGTTTGTTGAAGAGTCTCAGTCGCCATATTGCGATTATGTTTGCTCGAATTGTCTCTGTTATCTCTCCCTTCGCAGACTATGAGTGCGGTGTAAGCTTCAAACGAGGGTTTCCAGAAGTTCCAGATGCAGATATGTATGAGACTGTGAGACAGATTCCCTGAGACCTGGCGACAAAGGATCTTGGAGATGAGCGGATGGGAATGGTGGTGATGGTGATGTGATATTTGTGAATGTGAATGTATGGCTATGGCTATGGCTATGGCGTATGTTGTGCATGAGGCTGAGGCTGAGGCTGAGGCTGGTACCTTTGCGGCTACCCACGTTAGTCTCAACTCTTCGGGATATTCATGCGGCGTTGCCGATCACTGACGAATTGTCTCTTTCTGTCTTTTGTTGATTTTTACAAGGGTTGGCAATATAATAATATCGAAATTGAGTATATCTCTTTAGAGAAACATTTTAACTGTTTAGCCAATTTATTTACTTATTCATTTATTTATTCATTTATGCCTATAAATCTTGTCTCATACAAGAACGATGTTGATGAGCTTGAAGGCGGTGAAAGCCATCGCATGCCCATGGCATGACGATGACTTGCAATCGGCAGAATTCCACGCCAACATCGCAACAGTTCAAAGGCCAGAAACATATATAATTGCCACCAATGTGTAACTTCCTCACCTCATTTATGATTGATGATTTCCGAGAATCATCTGAATGGCATCGCTGATTATCAGTATAAGCAGCGTCTTCCAGCACATATGCTTCCAGCCTTCAAACCAACTCTATTTGCGTTGATCGTCCTTTCCATGATGGCGGATGTCGAGCTCTTTCATCGCGGAAGGAACACTGTCTGGCCATCTCATCCTCATCACTCTTTGGGAGGCTGAGAGTCCTCGGCCCCTGAATCGTAGCCATGGCTTCTCCAGCTGCTATTGCTCCGCTTCCACCGGAAGTTGTTGCTCAGATCAAATCGTCTATTTGCATCACCTCCTTGAACGGAGTTATCGCTGAGCTCCTAAAGAATTCTCTCGATGCCTCGGCAGAAAAAGTTGACATCGAAGTCGAATACAGCCGTGGCAGGTGCGTGGTTGAAGATGACGGTCTTGGAATACCACCCATAGAATTCCAACCAAATGGAGGGTTAGCAAAACTGCATCGTAAGTAGCTAGAACCTCATTACTCTATCTGATATTGACACCTCGTAGATACGTCCAAATATGCCGGTAACGCGGAGAGCCATGGAACCCATGGAATGTTTCTTGCATCACTTGCTGCTCTTTCTTTGCTATCCATCACCTCTCATCATCATCTGCACTACTCCCACAATTCTATGACCTTGACTAGGTCTCAGGCTATAGCTCGTCAGATCCCAGCCCCTCAGCAGCAGAATCTGAGTTCTCTGAAACATGGGACTCGTGTTGTCGTGCGGAATCTCTTTGGAGATATGCCGGTTCGTGTCAAGCAGCGAGCCATTGAATCTATTGATCCATCAAGCAGTTTGAAAGAGTGGGATGCTCTTCGCAAGGATATCACATCTCTGATATTGGCTTGGCCGAGGCCTGTGACAGTAAATGTCAAGGAAGTTGCTTCCAATACCAGGTCACGAACAATGCGTATAAGCTCAAGGGCAAAAGATGTCAGCACCGACTCTGCTCTTGTAGCACAGATTTGCAGCATCCTAGCTCAGGCTTCTTTCATCTCCTCGGCCGATGCCTCATTTTGGGTTTCTGCTACTGGATCCACAGCAACAGTGAGCATCAAAAGTGGAATATCTCTTGATCCAGCGCCAACCAAAAACGTTCAATTCATATCATTCGGAATACATCCTCTGAGAAATGAAGATGGACGCAATGTCTTGTATGAGGAAATAAATCGATTGTTCGCCAATTCTTCGTTCGGAATAGTCGAAGATCTCCCTCAGCTTGATGATATGGAAAAGAGAAGGAGAGCAGAGGATCGACGATATAAAAGGGATGGATTCACAAATAAGGAGTTGAAGGGTTCCGGGAAAGGAATCGATCGTTGGCCAATGTTCTATATCAGGATTGACATGCATGACAAACCAACTGATCAAGAGTCAATCGAAGATCTCTTCGATGATGAAAAAGCTCTTAGTTCGATTATGAAGTTGCTTCAAGCAGTGATCATCGAGTTTCTAAAGAGCAACAATTTCACTCCTAAATTTGTGGGTGCAATCCGCTCCCCGTCACGGAGCTATACAATCGAATCGAGAGATGTAAGACATGTGGATTTATTAGCCAGGACTACTTCGGGTGATGGCAAAGTCCATCCGTCAGCCTCGCCTTCCCAAACCAAAATTTCTGAATCAGCTGCGAATCTCAAATCGCCGAGAAGCATTATGCAATCTGCAACAAAATCTCCTACCAACAGACCTGCATCTCTTTTTGATATCTGGCCAAGAGTGAAGAGTGGTAGAGCACCTGGCATGCCGGCAGTATCCAAGTTTGCTTTGCCTGAAAGTGCTGTTCCAGCCCCAGTTAGTCCGTATACCAAAGACTCCGCTCCGCTCATCTCAAAGTCAGGTGCCGTAGCTCGGCTGCCCTTCCTCGATGTTGCGGATGATAAAAAACCACAGACGATAGCCTCTAGAGCAAAATCTCTCATTGAAGAGCCATCTGGTCTGGAAATCGAGAAAGATGAACTCGTCCTCTGGACAGATCCGGTTACAAAAAAGGATTGCTACATCAATAAACGTACTGGCTTGATAGAGCAGAAGGCGAACCCATGCCATCAACCAGGAGATTCAACCTTGCTTCCCAGCACTAGCACCCGCATGTCCCACAAATATCCACGATCAAAGCCGGAAGTCTCACAAGTCTCTCCACGTCCAGCCAGTCCATGGCTCGACGACATCCTCAAAACCTGGAACAACCCCGTCTTCCCCCCTGTCGAACCCTCCATCCCGCAGGTCTCCCTCACCTACGCCGACAGCGAAACACACTCAATCCTCCGCGGCCATCGCCACACCTGCAGCCACGCCGACATCGACCGCGCCTTCCAGAGCTGCGCCGCCGGCGCCCTCGGCCAGCTTACGAAAGCGGGACTGAGACGAGCCGAGGTGATTGCGCAGATCGATCGGAAGTTTATTCTGAAAAAAATGGGAAATGGGAGTGGGAATGGGAGTGGGGGTGGAGGGGGGGAGATGCTGGTGCTCGTCGACCAGCACGCAGCGGACGAACGATGCCGGATCGAGGGCTTGCTGGAGGAGTTCTGCGAAGCGCCCGCGCGAACTGGTAGGGACGGGGTTAAGGCGGGGGTAAGGACGGCGGTGCTGGAGAAGGGGATGAAATTTGAGGTGTCGAAGCAGGAGGCGGAGAGGTTGGAGGTGCAGAGACAACATTTCGCCGATTGGGGCGTTCTGTATTACATCAGGCCGGCGAATCCGATGCGGGGGCAGCAGGACCAGGTGATTGTTACGGAGCTGCCAGAGGGGGTTGCGGAGAGGTGTAGGCTGGATCCGAAGCTTGTGGTTGATCTCATCAGGAGGGAGTTGTGGGAGTTTGAGGGGAAGACTGGGGCGTCTTCAGGCGGCGGCTTGGCAGAGCATGACGATGATGCGTATGGTGGTGATAAGGAAGGGAAGGAAGAGAAGGCAGGGAAACACGAGGAGGCGTGGGTAAGGAGGATCCACGGCTGTCCGAGGGGGATCCTGGAGATGCTGAATTCAAGGGCGTGCAGGAGCGCGATTATGTTCAATGATGAGTTGAGCGTGGAAGAGCGTGAGCGCTTGGTGGAGAGGTTGGGTGGTTGTAAGTTTCCGTTTTTGTGTGCGCATGGGAGGCCGAGTATGGTGCCGCTTGTTGACCTTGGGACTTTGGGGATGTATGGGGAAAGGAGTGGTGGGAAGGCGGAGGAGGAGGGGTTTGGGAGGGCGGTTGGGAGGTGGAAGGAGAGTATGTGATCTGTGGAGAGGGCAGGTGGATCTGAAGATGGTGTAGGCGGGTTTTGCGGCATCTTATGCTTGACGTGGCAGGCTGAAAACGTGGGAGGAAGCGCGCAAGGGACTCATGACGTTTTCCAGAATACATATCGTTAATCTAGAATCACGCATAGACAATTTGAAAGACCGTGCGGGTATTCTTGAACGCTCAATTTGGTATCTAGCTGCGACGCAATGCCGTGCAATGCGAGCAAGGAGTTCCTGCTATGAGGCGCTGCAGCCTGGAGCATGATTGCGGTGTAGTTTCGTTAGATAGATAGATACACGAGAGGGAAGAGCAAAGCAACATGATTTTCTCAAGGGAAGCAGTCGATTGCACGACCCGCTGTTTACCGTAATCTCCTTCTCTTTTCCCGCAACCTGGCATCCGATCGCCGCTCGTCTATTTTCCGTATCCCGCCATTGAACTCCAGCGCACCAGCGCGAGGTGCAATTACAGTCTCCGCGCATCGAACAGCGCGCCTGCACCTCGCCAGCAGGCGGATAACCAACACGCGCTCCCTCCCCCGTCTTTGGGTTCGTGCCGTATCAGCGCCTCCCCCCCGGAAAAAGACAACAGGAGAAGAGCAAAGAGAAGAACAACACCACCCCAGTGTTCCCGTCTACGCATGCATGCTATGCGATGCGAAACTCGACCAACCGCAATGCAACACACCCCCTTTCCCGAGACAATCTCAGACATGCCCGGCACTGCCACACACCACCCCCGATCCACGCCCTCACGGCAGCTCGATGCGAAGAATAATGCCCCCAGCCACGTCCACCCCCTGGGCGGTTCTTGGAGGCGTCTGCACAGCTGTCCTCTCTCTCTCTCTCTCTCTCTCTCTCTCTCTCTCTCTCTCTCTCTCTCTCTCTGTCTCTCGCGGATCTCGCACACCGTCCCCGTCTTCTTTGTGCGCCCGCGGACTCGGGACGTCTACGCAGGCGATGTCTGCCTCGCCTTTCTTTCTCTCTCTCCGTTCAAGTCGCTTGTCTCGCTCACAGGGGCGCTCTCTCGCCCTCAAGTCGACGCAGAGGTCTGTGGTCTTTGTCAGCGGACGTCGGGACGTTTCCGGCTGGCCGTTTCGCTGTTTCGCTGCTGCTGCGAGTCCGCAAACAACGCATTGTGTCTGCGTTGGGTGGTCGGTGACAGCTGCGCTCTCCCTCGGTCTGGGTGCTCTGTCCGCTGTGATGGGTTGTTCGCGGGGTGTATATAGAGCGTCCTCTTTCCCTGCTCCTCTCTCATCATCATCATCATAATCATCATCATCATCATAATCATCATCAGTACTCTCTGCATCCATCGCAGCCGCTCGAGCAGGTCTCGAGAGTGTCCCATCATCCACTATTTCTTCGCCCTCTGCCATCTGCATATCTCCTAACCAGCCATGGCCCGGTCCCGCATTCGCTGGACACCCCTGGCCATCTCCTCCTCTCTGCCCCCGACTCCGCCCCAGACCCCACCCACTGCACCCTCAGCCCCCGTAGCCCACCCGCCCAGCCCTCCCACCCCGCCCCGCCCCGCCCTCGTGCCCGGCCAGATAATGTGGCTCCCCCGCCTCGAATCCATCCAGGGGCACCAGCCCGGGCGCTGCACCGGCATGTACGGGCACCACGTGATCGTGCTCCGCATCCCAGCGTGCCCCTATGACCCCGTTGACATCGTGACGCTCGCGAGCTGGCGCTACAACGACTGGCCCTCGCAGCACCTGTTCCTCTGCCCGGCCATGGCAGAGTGCTCGAAAGACCGCTGTGCGGAGGAGTACCTGCATCTGCGGCATGCGGCGCAGTGCGGTGATGCGCATGTGCAGACGTATGTGTGGCGCCGGCGGTTCGAGAGGAGGTATAGGGTTAATCGCGTTGATGGCGGGGTGTTGCAGGAGCCGAGGCGGCCGTGGGGCAATGGGCTGAAGGCGGGGCAGGTGTTGGTGCTTGATGAGAAGAGTTTGGAGAAGGTGGAGAAGAGGGTTGATCCGGATAGGAGGTATAGGACGTAGGGAGGAGGGATCGTGAGTTGGCGAATTTGATGGGCTGGAGAGAGGGAAGAGGAGGGATGCTGAGAGGAAATGAGTGCGGAGATTCAGACGAGGGGATGCAGAGGGGCTTCCGTCTGCCGCACTCGAACGGGCTGGAAGAAAGACTGGGAAGCTGCATTACAGCCTTGTTGGATACAAATCATCCGCGGAAAAGAAGGAGCTCAAGATATGGAGCGAAATGCAAGAAAAGGGTTCGAGATGAGCAGTGCACGAGCTGCACACGTATCTGCAGCGAGCAGAATTGCGCTCTGGGAAATACGGGATAGATCATACGCAAAGCCCGCCACAACAGCGGCGGCGCCACGCACTGGTGTGGAGAATGCGCGAGGGTATATTGAATTGAACAGACTGATAGGAAACGGAGGGGGCAAGGACAATGTCAGGAAAGCCATGTAGACAGCGTGTGGGAATAGACAATGGTATCGTGAGACGTATACTTACTAGATGATCGTGACCTCTGATCCAGCTGGATGTGTATAGGAACGCACGATGGGGTGTCTAGTGTCCCGTTGCTCGACGGTTGAAGCTCACCTCTTCTCCCCCATTTCCGCCCCTTTCCCACCCCCTTTCCACACTCCTCTACTACTCATCTTAGCCCCCACACACGTGCCTCGGACTCTCCTCTAAACCACCCACCTCCCTCCCCTCCCCTCGTAATCCCATACAATCCTGCATCTATAGCCCTAAACATAGCACTCACCCCCATTCCACCCTCCCCCAAAGCACCTCGTCCCCCCTTCCGCCATGATTGGCCACCACCACAACCCCCACATATAGTCCGCTCCGGGCCCCCCGCGCTTGCATCTTCCATCCAGGCAGCGTTCGTCCATATAAGCTCATCCCCCCTTCCTCTCCCTTCGTCTCCAGCTCCCCGGTCCGGTCCAGCGCATGCAATCAGCCATCAGCCAGCACATCTCCCTCCTCCGTCCCTCCCTCCCCAGCGCAGCCCAGCCCAGCCCAGCCCTCTCCCTACGCGCCCATGCACGTGCTCCCCCAATCTCCGCGCCTAGCCCTCCGTCCCTCCTCCCTCATCTCCACCCCCAAGACGGCCTGGAGCCGCCCGCCGACGTCCCAGCGCCCGAGCCCAGATCGTGCGCGGCGCGATGGCGTGCATGAGCGCAGGCAGGCGGGCGGGCGTTACGCCGGCCAAGCCAGATCGCGCTGGGGGCGCATGCAGGTACCGCCGGTGTGCTGGGCGAGCGGCGCGACGTGCCATGACGTCTGTGGGAACGTGAAACGCTGCGGGTCGGCCGTTGGGGATGAGGGGTGCAGGGAGAGGGCGTCTAGGCCTGTGGGCTTGGGCTGGGGACGGGTTGGGAGATGGGAATTGGGATGGAGATGGGGATAGAGACGGGAATTGGGATGGGAGGAAAAGGGGGGGAGAGAGAGACGTGGGAGAGAAGTCGTTGCTCTTACTGGTTGGGGGCCACGAACGCCCTGGCGCTTAGGGGGGCGGCTATCTGGACGACGCGGCGTGATTCGTCAGAGAAGGGGGGTTCTGGTGCTGGAAATAGAAATAGAAATCTCCTCACCATGACAATCCGATCTCCGCGAATGCAGGAGTTGAGGGTTCTGGAAGAGTCAGGAGCGGGATGTGAGAGATAGATGCTCGGGTCGGCTTGCTGTCAACGATATCGACATCGGCCTTTCGCCCAGCGCGGCCCCAATTCGCAGCCGATCACGTGCGCCGGCGTCGTCTGTCGCAACTCGGCAGTTTGCGGGTCGCGAGGGAGCGGGACGCGGCGGGACGCTGTAGACGAGACCCGACAGAGCACGAAGCGCGTGATGCGCAAGATGCGCAACAAAAGCTGAGGTGCCACGTCGGTGAATGGATGGGCAGCACTGCACACGCACACAGCACCAGAGGAAGGAAGGATGCACGGTATATCTCCGATAAGGTAGCCAAGCTTGCGTTTAGCCTGGACATGCCTGCGTGTCTGCCGTGCCATGCGATGCGGTGCGATGCGATGCCAACGAGACTTTGCGGAGATTACCTTGCGCAAGAGGCAAGAGGCAAAAGGGAAGGAGAGGGAGAGGGAGAGGGGTGACGCTGTGGTGTGGGATTGGGATTGGGATAATTGCTGTGGGAGGGAGTGAGATAGTACCTACTTACGGAGTACAGCATGTGTCGGTCCACATCTCCAGATTGTCGACGACAGGGCGCATGCAAAGGCAAACTGCGTAAACGAGGATGCGGTGATGAGGAAGTCAGATTGGAGGGGAGGGGAGTGCTTGCAATAAAGAGAGAGTGTCAGCGAGCATCCCTCCGGCAGATGCGCCGACGGCAGGGAATGCAATGCAATGCGATGGGTCGCCCTTGTATCCGCCAGGTCATGCGCTGGACGACTGCTACTGTCGACGAGCGTCGCATCGCATGGCATCGGGGCTTTCTCTACGCGAGAACACTATACATATCATTGTGAAGCATCACGATGAGTGGGTGAGTGCATCAGGATGAGTGGGTGAGTGGGTGAATGGTGGTAAGGCTGGGATTCCGGCTTCTCTGGATGGCTTCCGTGCTGGCCCTGGCCCTGGCCCTGGTCCTGGTCCTGGTCCTGCGTCGTCGCATGAGAAGAAAGCTTGGTGCGAAGGAGGTTGATAGTATGCACATCGTGGTCTGTCTTATGGTCCTGGGTGGAGGTGGTGGTGGTATGCAGAGAGAGCTCCATGGATATAGATGTCAGTCTATAGAATGCGAGCCTAGAGATTAATATGCATATATATTACAGATGATATTGTCTGATACTCCGTAGTAGGCACTACATTCTCTCTCAACCCAGAATAATGAATGGAACTTACATATTACATACAGTACTTACATATTACATACACGGTGCCCACTGCCCGCTATTCGTCCTCTCTCTCTCAGCCAGCTTGGCGCGCATCACCCGCGATTATCTGGGCATACACCGAGCCGAGGTCGAAGCGCAGTTTGCGCCTACTGCTGCGGGTCTAAGCGTAACAGGACCATACATGTGTACATACTCCGTACATAAATTCCACAAGCAATCTACGCAAATTGCAGAGGCATGTCGAGGAGCTGAAGTGAGACAGACACGAGACATAGACGGAGAAAGTAAGAGTGCACATCCCACAACATCCCACATCCCACATCCATCATCCCACTCGCTCCCAGCCTCCCACGCATGCCCATGAGTAATAATAATAAGCGCATGCGAGGATTCTGATTAGTCGGCACACTCGGGCACTCACTGTCACTGAGTCGCATGCTGCGTCAAGGAGGAGGGAGGGGAGGCTTGTTGGACCATGGGTGGATGCTTGCCTGGTAGTCGCATGTTTGTTGGTAGTCGCATGTTTGTTGGTGGACGGAGCTGCGACGCTACCTGACAGTGAGCGTTGTGCGGAGTTGCTGATTGGCATTCGTTGTTCCGTGCTGCGGCGGAATCCTAATAGATCATCAGCTTGCGGGTGGGAATGCGAAAACGATGCCCCCTCGCCCCCTCCCTCCTGTCCATCCCATCCACTCAAGATAGCCGACACGCGTGTAAGTATCATTCTTCGCTTCGCTCCCATCGAGCAATACGCACTACGCACCAGAAGCTGCGTGTAGAACCAACGCTGGGACAGCCAGCATAGACGCGTGTCCCATCAGCGACCGGAGACTGGTTGCTATTCCGGTCGGTCGCTTCGTCGTAGCGTGCGTGGAAGGAGCGGCCCTGCTTCTCCACCACCAAGTTTCGAGGTTCCCATCAGGCATCCTGGACCGACGGATGAGGCGTCTCGCAACAGAGGGGGGTTATTAATAACTTCCTCATGACGATCCGGCCTTGATCCACGATGACATCTCTGATGTTTCGGGGCCGAGCAGAGCGGCAAATCGAAGGGCCACGACTCACACTCGCGACTTTGCTGTGTCTATGCTATGGCATGGCAGCTGCAAGGCTGATGAGAGAGGGTGAAGGGAGGAAGTGAGGGTGACCAAGTGTGAAAATCATGCTGCTTCGTGCATCTGGGTTGGCCTTCTCATTCAGACTCCCATTCACTGGCTCTGTTCTCATGCAGTGCGCCCATCTGCGGGTGCTCAGTTAGACGTCCAACTGTGCTCCTGTGCCTCTCTGCTTCTGTGCTTCTGTGCTCCTGTCACCCGTGTCTCAAGCACACCTCCAGTAGTGGACAGTGGCGATGGATGGAGGGAGCAGCATCATCCATAGTCGACGCCTCTTCCAACACGACAGCCAACAATGGAGCCAGTCCTTGCGATGCTGTTGGAAAGTCGAGGAATCCTCTCACCGAGCTGCCTCGCCAACAATATATGTGCCACCGCTCTGTGGCAACATCCCCATTCCCATCCTGATCCTGATCCTCATCCTCCTCCTGCTGCTGCTGCTGCTGCGGCGGCGGCGACGATAAGGAGGATTCCAGAGGCCCACGCTGCCCTCAACGACAAAAACCCGCAAGAAGCCATTATTGCGGATAAGCGCCCGAAGTCATTTCGAGGTCTTGGCCAATCAGAGCTGGTGACGGCCTTTTGGACGCGATTCGTCGCGGGCAGAAGCGGGCTGGTACATTGTACATAAGTACATATACAGATATGTATATATATACACATATAGTAAGGTTGCAAGTATTCCATTCCAGAGTACAGTATGGAGTGTGCTGCGAAATTCTTCATGCCGCGATGCAGCCGCTGGCCTCTGTCACATACACTCACACACACACATGTATGTACATATGCACATATGCACATCGGTACAGTACATACAGTACTAGCAGAGACATGTATATATGGAGCACAAGCGAGAAACAAGAAAGACGCAGCGCCAAGTCCATCCATCGCAAGGCACAGCCAGCCGACCGTATACATTGTAGACTCCATAAAACAACGTCCAGGACCCAACAGACAGACAGTCGAGCAGCGCAACGTCAGGAGCATGCAGTGCAGTGCAGTCAGTGCAAGAAGCCCGCCCGCCTCACTCCCTAGGGTGGAATACCCGCCGCGCTGGCGAGACACGGTCATCGCTGATAGATGGACGGAGGGAGGCGGCGGAGATGGGCTTGCACGGGCTGTCACCTCTGGATCGCAACGGGGATGGAGGGGCGATGAGTGGCCGGCCATTGCCATTGAGGGAGGTTCGCGCGCCATCGTATGTTTCAGAAGGGAAGGTCCGCGGTCTCAGTCTCTCGTCCGGGGACGGGGATGGCCCGGATGGGGCGCTGTCGAAGTGCTACTGAGGTATGTCCAATGTAGGTACTGAATGTGTTGATTATTGTCCCGTCTATGTACTGTACCTAGGTAGGATGGAGGTACAGTATGTTCTCTACACCACACACCACGCAGCACACGCATGCGAGACGGCCCCCCGTCCCTGGCCCCGTCACTCTCCCGTCTCCATAATCCAGTAATCCAGTAATCCAGTAATCCAGTAATCAGTAATCCAGTAATCCAGTAGCGACGTATATCGTATCGGCCGCGCGCGCGACAAGCGCGAGGAGAGTACGTACCTACCTCGGCCATTGTCTGGCTCCCTGGCTCCCTGGCTCCCTGGCTCCCTGTTTCCCTGGTTCCCTGGTTCCCTGGCTCCCTGTTTCCCTGGCTCCCACCGAAGAAGAAAAAGCCTTTCAGCCACTGGCCTGTCGCTCGTCGCTCTTTGGGAAATTCACACATGGTTTGTTGTGTCTAGGGGCCAACCATGACTTGACTTGATTTGACTATGATAGAGGGAGTGTGTATACAGTATACAATACAGTATACAATACATACTCGGAAAGTGAAGAAGGCAAGGTCTGTTAATTGTGTCAATTCAATCCAATCCCCTTCCTTCTATCGGTGGTCATTCAACTCGACCTCTGCCCGCCTCCTTCATCCCCCTCACTTACCTGATAGTCACCGCCACCCAGCGTCCGTCGTCCGTATCGCATCACATCGAAGCGGAATATATTGGCGGCGGGTAGCCCACTACGACCGCCTGCAATCTTCACAACTCCGGTACCAGATCCCTGGGAATCCCGTCGTTAGAGGCGGAAAGGTAGACGACGACGAGAGATGAGAGATGAGAGATGAGAGATGAGAGATGAGAGATGAGAGATGAGAGATGAGAGATGAGAGATGAGAGATGAGAGATGAGAGATGAGAGATGAGATAGAACTGAGAAATGAGGGATCAGAGACGAAACATAATATCCATCCAATAGATCATTTTGTACTCGAACAGCTCGAGTCGCGAGTGATTTCGCCAAATCAGAAAAGGACAGAAAAGGACAGAAAAGGACGCACGCCTAGCAGATATTAGGAGGGCGCTAGTTGCACTCAGCGGAAGACCGTCCTTAGTGGGTCTGTGCCGGTTCCTTACCCGCGCGACTCTCGCTCATTCCCTCATTCCCCCATTCCCCCATTCCCTCATTCCCTCCCTCCCTCCCTCCCTCCTCCCATCCAAATTCCCTTCCTTACCTGCCTTCTCTCCGTCCTCTCCATATCACACCGCAGTATTCTTCCAGCATCGACAGCGAGCCTTTGATTTATCGACTTATACCTCGTCGCACTCCTTCGACACAGCGATCGCCCCGAACTTATCGCCTTCACAGCCGCCGCTGCCTGCTTTACCGCGTCGGCAGTCTCGCGACGAGGCAACTGCGGGTATTGAAGAAGCGCCGACTTACGCTCGTCGAGAGCCCATCGAGTGAGGTCTGTCCGACACTTCCCACTCAACGTCTCCGTCGCAACAACACGCACAGGACATTTGCGACATCATTGTCTGATTGTCTGCAATTCATACCTTACTCAACGAATTATTCGGCAAGGTTAAATAAAAATCTAGCGATTCTGCAGCGGAAGCAAGGAGCATCGCGGCAACCACGCCTTTCTTCACTCGGACCTGCGCACCGAGTCCGACTGCACGCGCAACAAAAGTTTTCATCTGAACAATCACAATAATTGATCTCCGAGCTGTCGCAGCGAGGAGACAGCTCTTCTTCGACAACATAGCGCCAATTACAACCGTGTCCACCACGGCGACGGACAAGAGCCCCAGCTCTCTACAGCTGGAGCTTGTGGCGCTTGCTCGGGAGAGCCTGAGGGAGACGGGTCGTGTCTCTGGGACACCTTCGGACGGCTACTCAGCTGAAAAGACGCACAGCTCCGGCCCTCACACGTCAGCACAGCCGTCTCATCTCAGCAATCTCCCTGCCGGTTACGAGCACGGGCCTCAGAGGCACACCGACAGCATGACGGCTGTCGAGTCCCACGGAGGGCAGGGCCCCTTCCTCGACGCGCCGGCGGAACCACCAACCTCACGATTCACCGCAGTCAATAATCGAGAGCCGCTCCCGAATGCGCCTATGAACAACGGAGGCTCGAGGAGAGCTTCGGAGGATCGTCCTGAGCATCACATTCGCGTCACCCCTCCCGGCCAGGAGAAGCTCACCATCAGTACCTCAAATACCCAGAGGGACAATTGGGCTGCAACGGTGAATGGAGACAAAGGTTCAGCTACCCAGAATGTCCCACCGCCCCCGTCATTTTCCGAGGGCGAATCTTCTCATAAGCGCAAGAGATCCGGTTCTCTGGATAGAGAGATTGCCCAGTTTTCAAGCTCGAGCTCGTACCATAAACACAGTCTTCCGGTGTTGAAGCCATCTGGTCAGCAGAAAGGCTCGCCAGACACTCCATATCCCGATTCCGCGCAGTCGGGCAAGAGGGACGCTCAATCTGCGGCACGTGATCCTTATGCAACACCTCAGACGCCGTACCCACACTATGGCGATGAGACTCGTGAAAACAGTGCTGCTTCATGGTATTCGCATCAGTCTGATAACCGGACTCCTGTAGACACGCAACATGCTGCCGCGTCCCAGCATCACATGAGCCCTGATGACCAACTACGCGAAGCGCTACAACGCGAAAACAACAGTGATGGCCAAGGGCAGTACAGCGAGACAAGTCCAGGCCAAGAGGAGCATGGCGCGGGCTATCAATCCGCGTATGGCCAGATGCAAGCAGATCACAAGAAGAGAAAGCGGAATTTCAGCAACAGAACCAAAACTGGTTGCATGACTTGCAGGAAGCGTAAGAAGAAGTGCGATGAGTCGCGGCCAGAATGTACGTGTAAACAAATGATTTCAGGGACTTACCGGGGCTGACATTTGATAGGTAACAACTGCATCCGCGGCGGGTTTGTTTGTAATGGCTACCCAAGTCGCGGCCAGTGGCCCAAGACCGAGCAGAAGCAAGGCCCCGTCCCGCTCCAGTCTAAGGACGGCTATGATGCAGGCCCAGGCCCAGGCCAGAACCAGTATCTCCCGGCACCACCGTATCAACAGCAACCGCCGGCACAACAACCCAAACGCGAGCCGTTGCCTTCGTACCGCGGTCAACAATTACGCGTCGATCCTTTGCAACCACCCGCCAGACCTCTTGGTGACGACGACCGACCAAGTGCCTCAACCATCCCAAGTGCTTCTGTCGGAAGTCCTGATAAGAGGCTGTCGGCGATTTCCTACAGTCAGGCCAACACATTCCCTACTCCAGTCAGCGCGGTTAGCCAAAACAGTTACCCAGATCGCCTTTCCCAGATGGACTATCAGCGTATGCCTCCACTCCTGGATCCAGGTCGCAACGAACATGACACTGGCACTCCTCAGTCAGCGCATTCTTCCGTTCCACACATCAGCATTCTCCATCCATCACACACCAATAGTCCTCACCCGCACACGCCCCAGTCGACAGCAGCCCAAGATGCCGCACGACTAGCCCTGTCCCATCCAGCCTCAAACAGCCGTCAACGCACACAGAAGGAGGAGATGCTAGCCGGCAAGAACTTCTTCCCCTTCGACCGCGAGCTCGTCCTCGAGCGCGAGCGCTGCAACGCCGCCAGCTGGCGCTTCAACAACAGCACGAACCCCAACAACGGCAACCTCCCCGAAGACCGGCCCCGTCTCTTCCGCGACATCCTGCAGCCCAAGGAGCTCACCAACATCCCTCCGCACCTCGCCTCGCCCGTCAACCGCCAAGGCTACGTCGGCGAGCGCTGCGTGGTCGCCGCGCCCTTCACGTGCGACTACGGGTACAACATCACGATCGGGCAGGACGTCGTGATCGACCGCAACTGCACGATCCTCGACTGCGCGGAGGTCAAGATCGGCGATCGCTGCGTGATCGGGCCCAATGTGAGCATCTTGACGACGACCGTGCCGGTCGACCCGAAGAAGCGGCTCGGTAGTAAGGGCCCGAATCTGGGGAAGCCGATTGTGATTGAGGAGGACTGCTTTATCGGCGCGAACGTGACGATCTTGCCAGGGAGGACGGTGAAGAGGGGGAGCACCGTGGGAGCGTGCTCGGTCGTGACACGGGTGAGTCTGTCTGATTGGGGAGCGCAGAGTGAAGTGAAGTGAAGCATGTGCTGATTTGGTCTCCCAGGACGTCCCGCCGTTCACAGTCGTCAGTGGCAACCCGGCGAGGGTGATGCGCGGCATCTTCCACGCGCACGACTAGATCCACTTGGACCCGTTTCCATTTTCCTTTTTTACAAGCTACGGATATCGAGAACCCACTTTATAATATCATCTTGCTGGCCTACCTGGGAGAATCGACAGGTCTTTTCTTCCGGGCGCCGCAACCACAATTTTTTGGGGCGTGTTTCCTGTCTATGATTTACATGTTTACGCTGGTCTCTCTGTCTGCCTGTCCGTCTGTCTGTCTCTCCGGGACTGCTGCTGCTGCTGCTACTGCTACTGCTACTGCTACTGCTGTTATTATCGTTCTTGCTTTTTTTACGCTTCCCATGTCTGATACCCCTAATGTGCATATGCGTGCGAATGGACGCTGATTGGGGGGAGGGGGAGAGACATATATAGGATTGATGGGAGGATGAATTTACGTGATAGAGGGGACGAGGACGAGGACGGGATTACGGCTCTTGTTTCTTGGGATGGGGGGGGTTAGATATATATCAATCACATCATAGGCATTTATGGCATGGCATGGCATGGACGGATGTAGTTAAACTGGCTGCTAGCAGCTGGGATAAATAGTTAAATGGAACGAAATGGCTTCAATTGAGATGGATTGTCGAGTTGTAATCGCAGCGCGAAGCGGACACGGAGATGGTTGAGCTCGACAGAGGGGACGTCATGGAACCGCTCTGGCGATTTTCCGAGAATCCCATGCGTGCACGCATGCCCGTTTGTAGCATCGAAACAACACGATGCAACGTCTGAGCCTCCTCGCCCCTCGTTCTCAGTTCTGGCCGATCTGATCTGATCTGATCCATCGTCGCTCCCCGCTCCCCGCTCCCCGCTCCCGCGACGGTACGTACCCCCTGCGCGCCCGCTCGAAGCATCGACACCTGCGACGATGCTTCCCTTTCCCATTCCCATTGCCATTCCCATTCGCGACTTCTATTCCCAGTTCCCCTATTCCCCCACGCAGCCAGAGCCACGGTGATGGTACGTATGTATGTAAGGTGACGGAAGTCACTCCCACGCCCATGCTATAAATAGACCTTGCCCGCCGCCGCAACGCAACGCAACGCAACGGTCTGCGGACGCCGCGCGTGACTCCGTGCATGCATGCACACCGCTTGCTCGCTGTTGCTGTTGCTGTTGCTGTTGCTTTTGCTTTTGCTTTTGGTGACGACCAGCGACGACCAGCGAGCGCCAGCTGACATGACGGGCGCTGCCGCTTAGACGTACCGCGTGGTAGCGTGGCGTAGATATCCTCCGCAGCGCGTCGCGAATCGATTGATCGTGGGGCTCGAGGCGCTGGGTGCGGGGATAGTTGTTTTTCGTTTCTGCTTCTGCTTCTGCTTCTGCTTCTCCTTCCACTCCTACTTCTTCTGGGGGCGCGGTAGGTGCTGCAGAGAGACACAGAGCGCGCGCGCGAGAGAGAGAGAGATAGAGAGAGAGAGAGAGAGAGAGGCATGGCTGGCGGTTTTATACCGCGGATGCCTGCGATGGCGATGCCGGAGGATCCGATGAGGGCGTATCGTGCGTGTCTGCATTGTAGGGGGAGGAAGACGAAGTGCAATCTCGAGGCGAATGGGGGACGGCCGGTAGGTCTTGAGGGTTTCTCTGAGTCGTGGTGTGCGGAGTGGGGAGATGCTTGGTTTGGGAGGGGGAAGGAGGGAGGGGAGGAGAGGGGAGGGGAGATGGATTTTGTAAGGGCTTTTGTTCCTGTGGAGGAGGGCTTGGGGAGGGAAATGTTGGGGGTTGGATCAGGGATTCTCTCCTTTTATATACTCTCCTTGCCTTTTAATATTCATCTTTCAGCACCTACGAGTGTACTATGCTGTCTCTCGTTGCACATTATCAATCCTTTCTATCTCTCAAATTCTACTTCCCGTCTTCGGATCAGCATCGAACCAATACTGACGCCACTCTAGCCATGCAAGCGCTGCCAAAGAGAGCAGCGCGACTGCGTCCTCGGCGAAAGCCATCGCGGCGGCCGGCGAGAGCGCAAGAAAAAGCCCGTGGAGATCCTCTCGTCAAAACCTCCAAAACGTGAGATCCGCATCCAGAGCAACGGTTTCGCCCATGACCCGTCATCCAGCTTCGCCGAACAGCCCTCGAAGAGACAGTCGATGGGGCATGAGGCGTTCGACGCCGCGTATGTCGGGACGAGCTCGTGGCAGAACACCCAGCCCCAGCCCCAGTCCGCGTCGGAGTCGAGCGGGTTTTCCAGGGCGCCGAGCCAGAGCAACGTGAGTCCGGGCCTCCAGCTGTATCACACGCCGATGCAGGCGAGCATGGGTGTCGAGACGGCGCAGATGAGTCCGAGGGGCCCGACGAGGGAGAGTCTGGCTGTGACGGATCTGCAGAATCCTTCTGATGCCCTGGAGATCCTGGCGCGTGTTGCCGATCGAGCGGAGGGAGGGTCGCCGGCGAGTGGCCGGAGCAGTGCGGCTGAGGCGAATCATGCGCGATCCACGTCGTGGAGACCACCTGACAGCCCCTCAAGGATCGGCGATAGATTCCACTACCAGCCTTTGAGTGACGGACTCATCACCCCTAATCAGATATACTCGCTCTTCTCCACGCAAGTTCCCGCCCTTGACTCCAAGCCCGGCGCTCACTAACACGCTGCAGTTACCAAACCGCCTATCACCCCTTCTTCCCCATCGTCCCCCGCGAAACCTTCTCCCACCCACACCTCCCCCGCCTCTCCCTCACCGAACCCCACCTCTTCTCCGCCATCCTCACCATCGCCTCCAAAGACACCGAGCCCCTCCACAAAATCTGCCACACACACATGCAATCCCTCACCTCCCTCCTCCTCGCCGGCGCCGACGCCTCCATCGACGCCGTCGAAGCCCTGCTTCTGCTCAGCCAATGGGTCTCCCATCGACCCCAGACGACCCAGCGCGTCGGCCGCGGCGAAGAAGACCGCGTCGCCTGGATGTGCATCGGCACGGCGCTGCGCCTCGCCTACTTCCTCGGCCTGGACCGCACGTCCTTCCGCAGCGACCTCGCCGAGGACCGCGGCTACCACCGCCGCCGCCTCGTGTGGTCCGCGTGCTACGTCTGCGACCGCGCCGTCTCGGTGCGGCTCGGCAAGGGGTTCTGGGCGCGCGGGCCGGGGCCGCTGTCGGGGTCGCGCTCGGAGGACTGGCCGACGCTGCAGCCGCTGGGCGGGGAGGACGATTGGGCGAGGATATACCAGGCGAATCTCGAGCTGACGCAGATCTTTGGGAATGTGTATGATATCCTGTATAGCTCGAAGACGCATGGGTGGAAGCAGATGCTCGAGGGACGGTATGCGAAGTACCTAGATGATTTCCGGGGGAGCATCCGGAACTGGAATGACACGTGGGGGAATCTCTCGTGTGCGTTCTTCCCACCTCCTCCCCTTCCCCGTGCCTTCCCGCGTCGTCCCAGGATGCAGGATGATTCTGATAACCGTCGAAGGTTCGCCCCGCCTTAAGGCCTCCCTCATCCTAACCTACGAATACCTGCGCCTCTACGCCAACGCCTTCGCCTACCAAGCCACCATCTCGCGCGCCCTCCTCTCCTCGCGCTCCCCGCACACGGCGCGCATCCCCGCCATCGACGCCGCCGCCCCGGACGCGCGCTTCATCTACGACGCGATCGACGCGGCGAAGTGCCTCCTGGGCACCGTCAACGCGCTCGTGTCGCCCGCCATGCTGCGCTACATGCCCAGCGCCTACTACCTGTACATCATCTACTCGGCCGTGTTCCTGTACAAGGCGGCGTCGACAACGACCATGATGGCCGACGAGCGCAGCGCCATCAGGGACCTGGTCAGCGCGACGATCGACCGCCTGCAGCAGACCAGCACGGGCGCGAACCACATGGGCACTCGCTACTCGCGGCTGCTGCAGCTGCTGTGGCGGAAGACGCCTGGTGCCGAGGGGCACGGCGAGGGGGGGGAGGGGGAGGGGGAGATGCCCGTGCAGACGGCGGAGGGGCGGTTCGGAATGTCGCAGCCTAGCGCCGGCGATGGCGATGGCGAGACGAACGCGCCGTTCCAGCCCTTCCAGCCGGCCTCGCAGGGCCTTCGTAACAGCGACGGCGCGATGGCCCACGCGCCGCCTCCCGTCGCGGGGAACAATTTCTCGTGGCTCGACCTTGGCGGCGCGTGGAGCTTCGCGATGCAGAATCAGAGTTGCCAGGCTGACGCGTCTGCGAGTGGCGGTTTGGGCGAGATGGAGGAGGCGTGGGCGGAGCGGAGAGGGGGAGGGGGAGGGGAAGGCGGAGGGAGTGCGGCGTATGAAGTTAGAGTCGGGTGGGGAGGGCTGGGGCCAGTGGGGTTTGGAGGGGCGGATTATGCGCTTTTGAGTGATGATGATCCGAATTTGATATTCTGATTTTTTGATGTGGTGAAGAGTGGGGAGGAGGGGGAGAAGGAGGAAGCTGATCGCGAGAGAGGAGGGCATGAGGATTCTTGAAGATAGATTGCTGCCAGAGCCCGCCACCGCGTATCAGGCGTCGATCAAAGGGCAAATAGACACAGTAGATATAAGACTGATACGCACGTAATGAAAGAATATCATTAAAGAGCGAGTTGAGTGGTAGTCCATCTCTCCTAGAAAGCTTTTTCGCTCTTCGCCTTCCATCTCCTAATTTTATGTCACAACATTAGACCTCGATCATGCTCCAGCTCCTGAAAACAAGATCCCCTTTCTCCTTCCCTCCGCACGAAGGACTTCTTCCCCCGCTAGGGCACTCTTCTTCTTCAGCAAGCCATCATACATCTCCAATCCTGCCGTCTCCATGTCACGAGCCGCACGCACACTCCGCCTCGCAGCTCCCCGCGCCGGCGCTGCTGCCCTCTCCCTCTGTGCACCCCAAAATCCCATCTCCAGGCCGAAGGAAGCCTCCATATCGACATCCTTTCTACGCAAAGGTCCGCTTGAGACGCGCTGGTTGCCCGGTTTGGATTGTCTACGGGCCAGCCATCCATGCTTGCGATGCCGTCCTCCAGCTCGCCGGGCCGATTCCTGCATCTCACGCGCATAGAGCATGTTCGCCAGGGCTTCCACCTCCGATATATCCAGCTTAGCTCCTCCAGCAAGGCAAGCTTATACAGCCCCTTCCCTCCAAGCACAGCTGCCTTTCTGCCAGGCCTCGCCTCGTCTATTGGATTTGGACCTTCGCCGCTACGATGCGTGCTTGCCTTCCAACCCCGTCGCCCCGCCCGACAAGTGCTCGTGCAAACTCTCCGTCCGCACTCTCTTCAGACTCTCGGCGGGGGAAGCGTCTATTGCGGGGACTGAGGCGGGGAGAAGAGCACGTCACGAGCGCAGAAGAGAACAGGCAGCAAGCTCCCTCCCTTCCAGGGAAGTAATGTAGTCCCAATTCGATAACATCAAGGTTTAACCCGCTCGCAAATTCTATATCATAAACATGCCTCGGAAAGTTTTCATATACATTAACACAGGATCCCCCCCGCCCCCCTTTTCCTCCCCGCTCAGAAGCGCGACAGCACCTTCTCCTCCTTATCCTGCAGCGCCCACGCGCTCTTCGCCGTCCTGCTCCTCACGGCATCGGCCTGCGCCTTCGTGAACCCCTTCGCCTCCACGGCCGGGTTGTAGCCCAGCCCGTTGATCCTGCCCACCGCCTCGCTATCCACGACCGGCGCCTCCCCGCCGTCCGCGCGCGTGTACACGCTGACGACGACGGCGCCGCCCAGGCCCAGGTTGTGCGCCAGCGCCGCCCGCGTCCGCGGCACGGCCCGGTTGTTCGCCCAGCCGCGCAGGTGCCACACGAGCTCGGCGCACTGCGCCAGGCCCGTCGCGCCGAGCGGGTGGCCCTTGGAGATCAGCCCGCCCGACGGGTTGACGACGTACTTGCCGCCGTAGGTGATGTCGCCGCGGCGGACCAGCTCGTGTGCCTTGCCCGGCGCGGACAGGCCGAGCGCGTCGATCACGATCATCTCGTTGGCGGAGAAGCAGTCGTGCACCTCGACGACGGCGACGTCGTCGGCCGTGATGCCGGCCTCGCTAAGGGCCACCGAGGCGGCGTATTGCGTCATCTCGAAGCCCATGAGGTCGATGGCCGAGCGGGAGAAGAGCGAGGGCGCGTCGGTGGCGAGGCACTGGCCGGCGATCAGGACGGCCTGGGACTTGAGGTGGGGGCGGGCGTCGAGGAAGTCCTGGGAGACGAGGACGGCGGCCGCGCCACCGTCCGACGTCGGGCAGCACTGCAGCTTCGTGAGGGGCGCGAAGATCATGGGCGCGTTGAGGATCTGCTCCTTGGTGTAGACGTCTTGGAATTGGGAGTATGGGTTGCGCTGGCTGTGCTCGTGGTTGATGCGCGCGATCTCGGCGAAGTCGCCGGCCTCGGCGCCGTACCTGGGAGGGGCGGGTCAGCATGTGGTAGGGATGATGTGGGGGGAGATGGGCGTACTTCTCCATGTACTCGCGGCCGGCGTTGCCGAACATCTGCGCGGCGCCTGGGGCGTTGGTGACGCCCCTGGTCTCGGCCATCATCTTGCCAGTGGTGCCGGTTGGGTTCTCCCTGTCGTTCCAGAAGCTCTGGAGGGAGCCCGGGTTCATCTTCTCGAAGCCGACGACGAGGACGCAGTCTGCGCCGCCGTGGGAGATCTGGTTGCGGGCGATGTGCAGGCCGGTCGAGCCGGTCGAGCAGTTGTTGTTGACGTTGTAGATGGGGATCTTGGTCATGCCGAACTGGTAGAAGACGCGCTGGCCGCAGGTGCTGTCGCCGTAGCAGTAGCAGGCCACGCCCTGGTCGACGTCGTCGTAGTTGATCTGCGCGTCGAGGAGCGCCTTGACACCGGCCTCGAAGCCGAGCTCAGTGTAGTCGACCTTGCCGCGGGGCTTGATGAACTTGGTCATGCCGACGCCGAGGACGTAGCATGGCTTGTTTGGTGACTTGACCATTTTGGCGGTTGTGGTGGTGATTAAGAAAGAACTATGTATTAGGTGATATGGGTGGAGGAGGGATGAAATATCAAGAGCGAGAGGAGCGACGAGAGAGATGATATGGGGTATATATAGATGTGAAAGATGCCTGCAGTAAAGAGGGAGGGAGAGAGCGCCTTTCACGTCGATATAAATACGCAGCTGTCGTACATGCTCTCCAAGCAAGCACCGAGCCCGTCTCGGCACATGCGATGGGTGTTCGGTATGGAGATGGTGGGGTTGGGTTTTTGCGGGGATATTGGGGAAGTTACCGAGGCTGCATGATCCATTTGGAGACTGGAGGCCCAACTGGCTTCACATTCGGGCAAATCTCGTTTCGAGGCTTAACAACCAACCGTCGGCCAAATTTCATTATTGTTGCAGTGGCATCTCTGGCAAATCGAGTCAAATAAGGAGTACTCAGCAGTCATATGTTACGGCGTTTCGATGTTACCGACATGTCCAGTAATCATAGCCATGAGCCGCATGTTCTTACATTCTTTTTACAGCCTAGGTAGCGTTCTCCAACCCGCCATCTACCGTCTACTTATTTGCCGGACCGTCTGGCTTCATAACCGGACTGCCTTCGCCGTCGCCCGACGATTGATCGTCATGTATATTATGTCTGGAGTACATCTTATACTCCATGGTGTCCTTGAACCCCAGCTTTCCCCCTTCCACGTCCTTGCGCGTAGCAGATAGTTTGGACTTGGGCAATCCCATACTCTCGAGGAATTTCACGCCTTCACATGTTAGATTATTAATCTCACCGACGACAACGGGGAATCGGCTCACTTTCTTTCCACTCCAGCTCCTGCCGCTTCTTGTCCCACTGCAGTTCCGACGCCATCACATCGATGACTCTGGGCAGTGCCTCCAGGGCAGCCTGCGCATTCAGGAATGCCAAGCGGGTGCGTCTTGCGAGCACATCGACTGCGGTCTGCGCGTACTCGTGACGAACTGCGTATCGGACCTCGCCATCTACAAATGGATACAGCGGCGAGAGTCTCTTTCCACGCACGGGGAATCTTTGCTCAGTCGGCTCGGAAAGCGCGGCAACGGTCCACGCTCTGTCGCCGTACGAATTCGTGAGATGCTTCGCGACGTCTGTCTCGATGCCAAAGTGCTGGATCAGATTGATGAACAGCGTCTTTGAGTAGCCATGCGCGCCGATGAGTCTGACTTGATGCGTTTGGCAGCTCCCGTCAAGATTTGCACCATCATCGATCGCGTCAGTGCCGCTCACACTGGGAGCATTGGTGACTCTCTTCGGTTGCAGGTTGTAGGTCTTGATAGCCTCATCGACACATTCCTCGGCCATCTGACGGTAAGTAGTCCACTTTCCACCAGCACATGTCAAGAGACCAGAAGGCGAGATATCGATGAGATGGTTGCGGACGAGAGATTCGGTGTTCTTCGCCTTTGGGTCCTTAACGAGTGGTCGAATACCAGACCAGGCTGCGAGAACATCTCCTCGTCGAACATTGATATCCGGGGCTAGATACTGGCGAATCTCTGACAGAATCCAGTTAATCTCTTCCTCGCCAGCAACAGGGTTCTGCTTGATCTCGGTAGGAGCATCCGTGGTTCCAGCAATGGTATTTCCCTGCCAAGGCAAAAAGAAGATGACTCTGCCATCGGACGTCTTCGGGTCGATGAGTCCCATGTTCGCGGGGCTATAGTAGCCAGGGAGAACGATGTGAACCCCGGAGCTAGGCGCGACAATCTCCTTAATGGACGGCTCATCCATCTTTCGTATCGAGTCACAGAACGGGCCAGTTGCGTTGATGATGCCCCTTGCTCTGATTGTGAATTCCTCCGCCTTCTTCCCATCCTTCTCGCGGACAATGTCCTTGACCCGAGCCGCACAGAGCCTCCCATTCTCATCCTTCTCCAACGCCGTAACCTCCAAATGGTTGACCACCGTAGCGCCATAAAGCGCCGCAGTCATGGCCAAGGAGACATTCATCCTAGAATCATTGTGCGCCCCATCATAATAAACCAGCGCCCCAATTAAATCCGTCCTCTTGAGCATGGGAAAGGCATCGAGCGCCTTACTCTTCGTCAAGAAGTAGCTGCTCTCGATGCCCTCGGACCCAGCCAGGAAATCGTAAGCCTTCGTGCCCGCCCAGTAGTACGGCGCCTTCCACCACTTGTCCAGCGGCAGCATGATGGGCAGCCACGACGAGAGATGTGGAGCCGTGTCGAGGAAGTACTTGCGCTCCCGCAGCGCCTCCTTCACCAGCTTGTATTGGTTGTAGTCGAGTTCCCAGAAGGCCTTTTCGAGGTAGCGCACGCCGCCGTGGACGAGCTTCGTGCTCTTGCTGCTGGTGCCGGCACTGAAGTCGTCGCGCTCGACCATGGCGACCTTGAGGCCTCGGGTTGCGGCGTCCAATGCCACGCCTGCACCGGTTGCTCCACCGCCGATAACCAATAGATCATATATCTCGTCGTCATTCGGGGCAATCTCCGTGCCTTCCTCCTCCGTCCTCGTGCCGAAGAATGTGCTCTTTGCACCCTCAGATCCTGTGTTCAACTTCCCTCCGCTCCTCCTCAAGTCCGCAATCTGCTCGTCTCTGCTCTTCACCCTGGGGAACCGCGGCGGGTGTGCATGTGCTCCATGTCCAGGCGGCGGCACAGCAGCGGGCTCCAGGCCGGGGATGTTTCGTGGTCTGTAGGTGTAGTATAGGATGCCGCCGCCAACGACAGTCGCGCCGGTCGCATAGGCGGCGATCTTGGCGACTCTCGACCTGAGCGCCATTCCGAATGCCTATGTATGATTTTATGTCTTTCAGTCTTCCGTCTTTCCGTCGGATTGAGAGATCGAGAGCAGCTCAATGGCACCTCTGGCGTCGTCGGCGTTGTTGAGCAAAGTTCGCAGCTGAGCCAGTCTGTCGCTCTCTCTAAACGCGTTACAGCCTCGCCATGCACAGGCACAGGCACAGCACAATGATACTGTCTGTCGGAACAATGTAGAGTAAAGAGGAATGAAGTAGAAAATAACGAACGTCTGTATGGATAGGTATATAGGAACACCGCCTACGCGCTGGGCTCTCAAATAATTCAGGACATCGGCGCGGTGGAAGAAGGGGGAGGCAGCACAGAAGATGGCTGGAGAGGATGACGACGGCGGAGGGAAGGTGGGGATGGGGATGTGGGATGAAAGGCACACACTGCCCTGGCTTCGCAGTAGCGATTCAACGAGCGCTACGGCGGCCCCGCTGAGAGACTTTTTGGTACTCCGTAGGTAAAGTCGAATTTTGATTTTTCCAGCAGGGTCAGGTTCTCCACGTGCACGTGCCCGCGCCCCCCACGCCTGGACTGGAGGGCTTGCAAACGGCGGCCGAGTAAATCCGCCAATGGGGGCCGCGGAGCGTTGGGAGATCGGCATGCAATTTATCCGTGGAGATGGGGAAGATACATACTGTACATACATGCTATATATAGAAAGACAGGTATGCAAAAGAAGGGGCTCGTATAGCTTCATAGGCTTAGGCTTGATCTTATGTTTCTTGTTTCGACTCCTAAGACATCTTTACGGGTCCAGGGCCCTGCTAAATCCCATGATCCATCACACTTTGAATAAATCCCGTCATGTGGTGCTACTAGCATACATATATTTAGGTTAAGAATGCATGATGCAGCTTTTTACCTTGGGACGTAAAAGTTGGAATATCTCTCCTTAATTAAAGTTTATAGATTAGCTACAGTCTGTAAAGAGCTGATAGTATTCTTGTCTGATAAAAAAGAAGTAAGCGCCTTCTTTATTTTATATTCTTGTTTTAGCCATCTATCTTTTACTCTTAAAGAACACAATGGCATTTTTAATTTTACACAAAAATAACTTGCAAGTAAAAATGCCCGAAATTTTGTAATTTCTAACCTCCTCCGTCTCAAAGCAAGGAATCTCGAGTCATAGGACTCCTACCCCAACCTGTCTCTCTGTCTACTTCTAGCATCTGCGACGCCAGGTCCATCACAGAGGTCGCACGGCATTCCGCACTCCCCCTCTCCAAGTCCGGCGGCGACGGCGTTGAAAAGCGGCTTGTGACGAGTCTCAAATGCCGAAGAGCGAGCGGGATGCCGAAGCAAGGAGGTCATACAAGCCCGTTATGGTGATATTACTGTGGCCGGCCCTTTAAGAGCCGCTTGATTCATCACACAGATACCGTTGGGAATACTGACTACCGTAGAGCAGCGGATAGATTGATCGTAATTTCATTTTTGATATACAGCTAGCTCTACACCTTCATCTAATATACGTGTATATACATACATACATATACATACATACATCAGGAAACACCACATCATACATGACCTCGCCGACTTCCATCTCCTACCGCTCTCTAAACCTAGAGGCTCTAGACGACTGTGTTTACCATCCCAAATGCGTCGTCCGAGCTCCATGGGCATTCTCCCATCAATCCGATTCTTGACCTGCAATCAAGCCCCTGTCTAGTGTATCGCCGCCGCCTCACATTGCTGCCTGCCTTCAGCTTCACCCCTTTCGCTCTCGGCTTCATCCCCCTCCCTCCTAGCCTCCTGTTGATACATAACCAGCCTCGCCTCATCAATCCGATACTCCTCCCCTCGCAGTCTGCGCCGCGACACCCGTGCTTCACCATCCCCCACACCCTCAGCCTGCTCTCCCATCGCCTCCCTCGCTCCCTCCTCCTCCTCCTCCACCACCTCCTCCCTCCTCCCCACAGAACCCTGCTTGACCACAGCATGCTCGCGCATCGGCCCCAGCCGTCCCAGCAGATCCGCATTGATCGGCCACCCCGTCCTCTGCGCGCGCGCGATCGAGTCGCCCGTCCCGGCGATATCCTCCATCTGCGCATACCCGAGGATGAGGGTGTTCCAGGTGACGCGGTTGGGCTGGACGCCACGGCTCGTCATCATCTTGAGGATCTTCTCGGCCGCGCGCGGCTGTTTCTGTGTCATGAACGCGCTGAGAAGTGCTGTCCACGTGTGGACGGTTGGAGGAGCCATGGACGGCCTTTGGATGCTGCTCAGGCTCGGTTGCACTGGGGATACCTCGGGTCGCAGCGGCTTGAATGGAACGGTTTTTGGACTCGTGCTTGGCTGTCGTGGTCTTTCGGATAATTTGTCCGGCGAGGGCGCATTAGAGCTGCTGGAAGCGGCTTTGCTACGATCGATAGATTCCCGTGGTGTCTCTGTAGTTGTTAAAGTCTGTGATTGCGGTCCAACTTGAGCGCTTCCGGAAGACTGCGTCCCAAGCATGTCAGCGAGGACCTTCGTGCAGAACGGCAGTGTTCGTGGATGCTGTCCCATTCTCATGATAAAAGCCGTGGATACGATTGATTCATCTGCGACCTTGACAAAATCGGGATGACCGTCTTGAACGAATCGGCGGTAGCGTTCATATAGTTGAGGTAATTCAGGCTGCTTAACAGCACACTTCAAAGCGGCCATAATCATGAAATTGAGCGTAGGCGTATCAGGATGCATTTTTCGACTCTCATCAGAGGTAGATGTGCTGAAAGTGAAATATTCCGGAGCGAAATCTTCTAACGGACCTCTCTCAAAATACGTATCGTATATTGACAACATCCGTCGCCATAGTGACTCCCATGCCGAGCCACTTTCGCTCGCGTCTATTCCCTTGGATTTGCTGTCATGCATCATCCACATGGCATGCAACATGTCCGTTGCAATATACTCATTCCTGATATCCTTCGATCTGATGGTCTTGATAATATCATCTAAAGCTTCAACATCCAAGCGCCATTTCGCATCGTTCAGGAATATTGAATAGGTGTACTCAGAAGGCTCAATCCCGTTTTCTACCAGCATATCATACACTTTCCAGGCAGTCTCATGGTCTCCAGATTCGATGGCATTGTGAGCCAAGATATTGTAGAAGTTGATTTTTGGCCGAAGACCGTATTGGAGAAGGAGGGCGAAGATATCGGATTCATGCAACTTGGCGTCTGGATCGCGCTGGCTACACCTCAGAAGTGTTGCACAGACGCTCTCAACAAACGGCCGCGTGAAATCGACTCCGTCTTGATGAAGTGTCTCAAGTACCTCGACTGCGGTATCTGTTGCTCCTCGTCTCGCCAAATCCTCGATGAGATTCAGTCGACAACCCAGCGAAAGGTGCTCGCCTCGTGCTGCCAACGATTGATAAAGCTCTTGTGTCTGTATGCGATCCGCATGCCGAGAGAGCTGAATGACTGAATACTCTGATATAGCTAGCTCGGACCAGCTATGCTCCTGAAGCAATCCCTTTATAACGCCAAAAAGGACTGCAAACTCCTCGGATGTGATAGGTGAATCATTTCGGCGGTATAAATAATGATCCACAATAAAGTCCAAGACATCTGAGATATGTTTTGCGTGCGGCAATGGGCTTACGCATGTAGCCAACAAGAACTTCAGGGCCTTTTGTGGGTGCTTTGCTAGAATATTCAGTATCAGTCCTGGCCAGTGGATTTTTCGATCTTTCCGAGAAAGCTGCATCCATTCATATCGTAGTCTGTTGACGTCGACTAGAGGATCAAAGTCAAGAATCTCTTTCATTTTCCGGCAAGCCAATCTCCTGTGTCTCCTGTGAGGAAAGTCCAGAGGTTTCCATGCTTCCCTCTTTGCAAACCATTCTTGCCACAACTCAGTGAAGTATTTCGACTTTCCTACATGTTTACTTGCCCGTTCGGTTTGCACGAAGTTATGTGCAGTCGCCAGATACGGTCCGCCATTTAAATAAAAATAATCCTCGTCGCTCCAAGGATTGAAAACAGTGGGTGATGTCTCGTCGGTGAGTTTGTCCAGCCCAGGAATCATATGGGCAGATTCTAAGTTGTTCTGGGCCAGTGCTGCATGTGTGCTCGTATAACTCGGGGAAGTCTGATTTGGCTGTCTGTCGAAGGAGTCGTGCTTGTTCCCTGCGGCAGCACTCTCTGTAGTCGTTGGGCCTTGTAGATGATCGAAGTCTGCATTCCTAGCCAGCTGCGAAGCTAGGGACCCGCCAGCCACCGGGCTGCCATCCTGTCCAATGTGCACTTGCGGATTTGGCTTCTCGAAGCTTTTCTCGTTCGGGACTTGAACGGTAGCATCTTTTGCTTGTGCACACGAGTGGAGAGCTCGTCCTCGATGCGGCGGTCTAGTAGCAGATTTGCGGCTCTGTCGTCGTTCGCCGGCTGCAGTGAGCTGTACATTCCCATTGCCCGCCTGTGAATCTAATGTGCTTTGGCATCTTCGGCCACGAAGGCGTCTGGGCCATGGCTGCAAGAGTCGGGGCGCGAGAAACGGGAGAATGGGCAAGTCGACGAGTGACAAGCCTGCCGCCAACGGGCTATGGCGGATTCGAGCTGTCATCAAAGAATGGAAGACAAAGCATCATTCCATTCTCGTAGATGATGCGTATAGGAGGGAATAGCGGTAGGTATGGCTGGTACTAGTTCGAGAAATTTGAGGTTATGGCTGGATTTCCAAGGGTCGGTCGGCGTTAGAATTTAAGGTTCCGCTCCGCGATTGGCGGCGGCTCGTCAACCTTGAGGCTCTTAACGCTCCAAAATATCCTCCAAACTCACAATCCCGTCATCAACATATATCCAACGTAGTCGCACATCTCTCACACAGCTCTCATGATGTCTGCCGCGCATAGTTCTCTCGGTGCCGCAGCCGACGAGCGTAAAGCACGTCTCGCCAAGCTCAAATCCCTAAAGCGCAAGCAACCCAGCGACGAAGTCTCCGCTCCAGAATCCCCGCGTCGATCACCTCCTGGTTCACCAGACGTCGCGAAACTTCATCTCTCTGGCCGTAACTACGATCCAGAAACCAAAGGCCCGAAGCTCGGCTTTGAAGCTCCGCCGACTTTATCTCTCGAGCAGCCTACACTCGAACAGCAAGCTGCCGACGTTGAAGCTGACATACGCAAGAAGGCGCAAGAGGAAGAGCAGGATGAGAAAGGAGTCGACATTTTCAAGCTACAGCCTAAGAAGCCCAATTGGGATTTGAAGAGGGATCTGGACAAGAAGTTGGAGATCTTGAATGTGCGAACGGATAATGCAATCGCAGCGTTAGTCAGGGAAAGGATTGGGCAGGCACAGAAAGGTGCGGGAGCGAAGAATGCGAGTGCTGCTATTGCTGCTGCGGCACAGGATGGGGATGAAATTGGCATGGAAGGAATTGCGCTCGTCGAGGGCGCCAGGCTTCGCGAACGCGAAGAGGAACTCGAAGAACAGAGAGAAAGAGAGGATGAGGAGATGGTCTAAATTTATTAGCGGTGTATTATGGGCATTGCACGGCGTCACTGGTATGGAAGGGGTGCGCATGGGAGTTTGGTGTCGAAGGTATATCATTGTGTTGGGCTAGCGTCGCAGAAGAACACAGCTGCATAAGCTATAGGACGACCACATGGTCGCAGATTCATCTGCCCATATTCATAGCTTTGGTCAAAGCCACCCTTTGACTGAATGGACTCAGAGAACGATCTCTCGGCGCCTCAGTTGGTTTTTCTGGTCCTCTCAATGGTGATATTGTCGTATTGTCCTCGCGTTGAGATCTTGTGTCAGTCCGACTATCAATCTCCCGAGCTCGTCCTTCGCCACGTCTTTCCCTGCTGTAATTGCGCTTTCTAGAATGTGTGCGCTTCGTATATCTGTCTCGGGCATCTCCTCTGTGTGGCGAACGAGCATAGCTCTGACGAGGCGGCGTCCCACTTCTAGACCTACTCCTTCCTGCCTCTCTTTTCAATGGCTTGTACACAGCATTCAAAGGCTCTCTTGGCGACCTTGATCTGCTACGAGAATCTGACAAATAACTATCGCTCGATCGACCTCTGCTTTTCGGGCGTCCTCTTATAGGTGGACTCTCTGCCTTGGTCTCTCTTCCATCATCACGGCTGGTATCACGGTGCCGACGAGGGGCAGCTTGAACAGAAGCAGAAGAGCCGCGCCGCCTTCTGCCACCTGCTTGGCGATTGGTGCCATGAGCTTCCGAACCAGCTCTGCGAGATGGGGGAGATGGAGACCGTGATGCATTTGTGGATATAGTTGAAATGGAAATCGATGATGCAGATGATGCCGACCTCCGCCTTTTGGACTCTGTCGGTCTGTCTAAGTCATTGGTCTCCCGTTCGCGCTTGCGTCCGCGTTCCCTCTCCAGCTCCTTCTTAGCCAATTGCTCGTCTGCTATCCCTTTCTTCCTTAAGAGATCCTGCGGCACATCGCTCGTAAGTTTTGGGACCAGTTTCGGGTTGAAGAGCTGCTGGGTCCGTGAAGGTCGTGAGACATACGGACGTTCTTGCACGACAGCTTTGCACTCGTAGCTATAGTGGCCACGTTTCAGACATTTCTGGCAGAGCGTAGAGGCTGTCGCTTTAGAAGGTCCACCGATTGTAGGACCTCTGTAGGAGTTCATCGAGCGGGACGGACGATAAGGGCGGGAATGGATATTGAGAGACTTCCTAGACAAGGCGTGTTTGTGTTTGCCTGTAATATAAAATAGAATGGGATGACAGGCTATTTTAAGCTGTTTGTGTTCTCGGGAATGGCCTTATTCGATGGTCTGCGGATGTAAAATAAAATGAAAGAGGTATGGTGAATTATTGAAGACTGAATTATTGAAGATTAAGAGACCTCCAAGGCTGATAGAGAGAGATGTGATGGAGGCTCAGTACTGGAAAGGCTGGGTGCCTTAAAGCCTTAAAGCCTTAAAGCCTCATGCAGTTCTCAGTACTCCGTAGAATTCGTGCAGGGGCCGATGCGCTAAAGACAGCCTCGAAGAACAACGGGGGATCTGGAGAATTACATACAAGTACTTCGTACTCAGCACCCTCAGTACCCTACTCGACCTCCTTCTTCTCGTGCCCACGCATAGGGGAGCTGAATAGGCGCTGGCAGCTCAACGAAGATACATACATACATACATACATTCGATCTCCACGTCCTCTGCGAATTGTGACCCTGTGTTTTTGGACGACACAGCCCAGGCGTGCGATTGTGCGAAAGACGGAGGCGCACTGAACTTCTCCCCGTCCGTCCATCGCCTTCATCATCTTCTCCAGACACGACGTTGTACTGCCTGCACTGCCTGCACTATCTCGCCAGGCTCAGGCTCAAGCAAACGAGCGAGCATCCTGCAACTCCCAACATCAACAACGCCCTCTCGCCCACAAAAGAGTAGCTGCGACTTCACAATTACTTCCGATCACGACAATGCCTACAGCCTTTCATTTTCTTCAATCGGGCGCTGTCGATCACATCCTGCCCTAATATAACTTCTCGAGCGACTTCGATTCTCCACAATACCCACCCCATCACGAACAAGAATAACGCTGTTCGAGTTGGTACATTTTGATATTCATTCGTATACGATTCGCAGCAACTTGCTTCCATCGCCATGGCCTCGTCGGCACCACAGATCGAGAATAAACTGTCCTTCGCGAGAGTGAGTTATCCTGTTCATACCCCATGCGGCTCAGCAATGGTTGCTCTTTGTATGATCAACCACATGTGTGCTTCTGTGCTTTTATCACCATCATTCTAGATCGATTGATGTCCACTTACTTGTCAGAGCTACGACTGACTATTCTACAGGTTGTTGCTTCCCAGGGGAAGGACCACGTAGCGTTAACTTACGCCAAAATGGCCGCCGCAAACCCCGCGCGAGATATACGACCAGCAGAAGCAGTCGGTAAAAGTAATATGGATACGTCCAGTGGTAGATCGCAGCATATATCTAAAGGCGAGTCGAAGTTGGAGGCGAAAGCTGATGAGAACCTGGTGGAGGCGTTCAAGGCTGTCAACCTGACTCCGAGCCTTGTTGTAAATGGGTCAGGCACAGTCGATGCGGAGCGAAGAGCCATATTTGGAGACGGATCTCCAGACGACCCTTTCCAACGCGCAGACTCAGGCTCTGATCTAGGAACAAAGCCGCCGAGTCTTGATGGGAAGAGCATCACATCTGGCACAACGTTTGCTTTGGATGAGAAGGAATCGCTGCGACCAGACGACAGTGCCAGCGTGAAAGCAGCGGAAGATGATGATACATTTTCTGGCCGTGGTTCAATTGTCGCAGGATCTCGTATTGGATCTGAAGCTGCTGGTAAGCCATCAATACCTCGTTGCATGATATTGAATATAAAGCATCTAACTCTGATTAGCTCGCGCATATCGTGCCCAGACATATGAGGTCCCAGACCGAAAAGTTATGCTTCCTGCTTTGGAGTCTCAATCTCAAGGAATCATAACTCCCCAAAGCGGTTCTTCTGGTCCTCGTGCGCCTGGGGAACTAAGCCTGAAGCCCTTGTCTAGTCCGGTGGTAGCTGTCGAGGGATTCAATCTCTTTTATAAGCATACTCCAGATGAGAAGCTCATTGAGGCTATGGAGTCGCCGAAAGACCGCATATTTTTATTACGGCTTGAGCAAGACGTGATAGAGTTCGTAAAGGATTCCAAGTAAGTCGATAATTATTGGAGTCGTCCACTACAGTTCCTTTCTGGGTTCCATGAACAATATCTATTATGATACGTATGGCTGATCATTTTCATCGTTTAGGGAACCTTTTATTGACTTACCACCATGCAATTCCTTCTGTAGAATGTTAACTCATAAATTGGCTGACTACTACCATATGACACATCAGTTTGATGCTGTAGCGGGCTCAGTCCGTATATTCCGGACACCATTTTGTCGGCTGCCACAGTCTCTCAGCAGTATATCAAATCCACCAACAAGTGGCAATACGCCTCCTCCAGTCATCCCAGCGATGAAAATCATGCGTAGAGGAGATGATAATGGTGGTAGCCCATCAAAGCCTACTTCCGAGAACGGCAGTGATGGGAAAGATAAATCGCTTTCTGCTAAAGAGAAGTATGATACGCATTGTCATAAGCATGTTCATAATACTGACGTTTCAAGGCTGTCTCGCGAAGAGAGGGAAGCTGCATATATCGCGGCTCGGGAGCGAATCTTCGGTAACACTGAGAAAAGCGGCGATGCAACACCAGGTAAGGACATGATAACCACGACAACGTACATATAATATATTAACATCTATTGTAGATACTGAAGAGGGCAATGACATGTCACGATCGAGCTCAGTCTCTGGAAAGGCTAAGAGAGGGAAGATGGTGAAGAAGCATCGTACTGATTCGGAGAGCTTTGATGTTCGATCTCAATATACGCCATTCTTCCCGCCACAGCAGCCGCCAGGATGGCAGCCTGTCTCTCAATATGCTCCTATGGGAGTTCCGCAATACGGTAGTGCGTTGCAGAATCCCTATACTGGGCCATCAGCACCACAATATGGTGCATCTCCTCAGCAGTTCCATCCAACCATGGTTCCCGGAGGTGCACCGCCATCTTACCATCAGATGCCACAGGTAACTATTCTTCAAAGAAGTTGATATAGATCCAATGCTGACAACAATTAGCAATTTCCAAGGCCTAGCCCTCCTACTTATCCAAACCACGGTACCTCGATGCCCGCATACGGTCCGCCTATGCAAAATCCCCCACAGCAAACCGGTCCATGGCCTCCGATACCCTATCAGGCCCCGTTCCAGCCACGAGGCGCTATTCCGGCAGGGCAGACCATACCATATGCATACGGCCAACTCCCCAGCACCATAAATCCAGCTGACCCAAAGAGTCAACACCCAATTCCAGGAAGCTTTAATAGGCACGCATTCAACCCTAAAACGCAATCATTTGTGCCAGGCAACAGCGGCCCTCCTATGCAGCAGCCCCTCTCACACCACGGATCACCTCATCTCCCATATAACGGCTTCAACGCTCCTCAGCAATACGGGAACGGCGTTGGATATAACATGAGCCGCCAGAGTTCCAACGCTTCCCTGCCATCCTACCACGCATCGCCACACATGGCACCACGGCCGATGATGCACCAAGGCATCCTAAACAATCCCGGTCTCGGACCTGGTCCAAATCCCAATGGTGGCCATATCCCGCATTTCGGCAACATGGGGCCATTACCCCCTAAGCCGCCGCCAGCCGTGTAAAGAGCGCGACGTTAACAATCAGAGATTCGCAGCTCCTTAGCAATGATGGCGTTAGGTGGTACGATAGATGGAGTTCGCATAGGAAAAGGTGTCTGAAGGCCTCACACTGGGTTATGAGATAATGGATCACACTACTGCTCTGAATACAATACAATGAAAGTTTATATCGACCCGCAATGCGTTGTGGCTGTGCTCGTGCGTTGATATGATGTTCACACAGATGGATAATACATGCAGAATCTAAAATTGTTCGATAAACGCCATCCCTATGCCCTACACAGAGTGCCATACACGTTTTCCCTTTTACAGTAGTGATACATATCCACAGCGCTCGTTCATATCTCTCCCTTCCATTCTCATCTCCCTTCGCTCTCACCCCCTTACACCTGTCCACCCCATCTCTTCTCCAACCCCTCCCTGTCCTTATCCTCGATCTCCAAATCCCTCAACTCGTTCACCATCTTCCTCAACTCCTGCTCGCCCTTCTCTCTGTACCTGGTGACCTTGAGGATATTCTTCGCCGTCATATCATTGACCTCCTTGCCCTCCTCCTCCACCCTCGCCAGTGTCCGCGCCGTCATGGCGAACCGCATGTCCTTGGGCCCGTCGACCAATTCCAGGATCGCAGAGGGCGCCTGGTCAGGCTTCATCGGCTCGATGCGAAGCACGCGCGTGTAGCCGCCGGGACGGGCGGCGTAGCGCTCGCGGAGGGGGCCGAAGAGTTTGGGGAGGAGGTCGTGGGGGGTCTGGGGTTCTCCGTCAGCTCCTCTGCTACGCTACTGCCTTCTCGAATCCCTCGCAACGCCGTGGAATCTATCTTTCAAGGTGCGGGAGAGGGGGAGGGACGCACGTAGAAAATGCTCAGCGCCCGGCGCTTGCTCGCCTCGGTGTTCTTCTTCCCGAGCGTGATGAGTTTCTCGGCCAGGCGCTGGGCCTCCTTCGCCTTGGGCCAGGTGGTCGTGATGGACTCGTGGGTGAAGAGGGAGGTGACGAGGTTGCGGAGGAGGGCCTGGCGATGCGCCGAGGTGCGGCCCAGATGGCGGTATTTCATGCGTCCGCCTGCCATTGCTGCTGTGCTTGAGACCCGGGGGGGCTCTGGGTATGTGTGGTGATGCGGTGCGAGAGGGGGAGGGGGGGTTGAGAACGTTAAGGGATTGGAGCGGTGGTTGTGGATTGGAGCCGCACTGCCAAAATATTTGGTGCTCGGGATTTAGCTGGTTGTCGCTCCGCCGGTTTTCTTGGCGCGGCTGGTGGACGGGGGTGCATGGGATTTTGGCGAGCGCTGCAGCTGCCGACCGAGCTTCATGACCTCGACGTCACGCCAGGAGCTGCCAATTCCTCCACCTCGCTCGCGCAACACTGTCTGCATCCTCGCACAATCGATCTATCTCGAGCTGTTGCAACCCGAGCTTTGAAGGAAAGAAATCGCCCGTTTGGCGCTCACAAGAGAGAGAGATCGCTGAAATGGGGTTTACCACTGGCTTCGTACGTCCACCTGCATTTCCCTTCCTCTCCCTTCCCTTCCCTTCGAACCTAATACAATTACCATGCCATGATACGATACGATATCCATACAATTGATACAACCGGCTAACCCCTCCCCCCAACAGACGAGCGGCGTAACCCTAACCCTCGGCATCGCCTACCTCACGGTCCTCGCACACGAGCGCAACCGCGTCGCGCAGGGCTCGCAGCTGCGCACGCAGTCGTCGCTGCTGAACTCGCTGCTGCTGGCGGACCCGACGCTGGCGTACCCGGAGAGCGACGCGGAGGCGCGCACGAGGCCGAGCGCGGTGGAGAGGGCGAAGGAGGCGTGGAATGACGAGGTGAGGGGGGTCGTGCGGTGGGTGCAGGGGGCGGACTGGGAGGGGGTGAGGGAGGGGGTTGAGGGGGCTGTGGGAAGGGTTTTCGGGGGTGGAGCTGGGAAAGCGACAGAGGTGGCAGAGGTGGAGGTGGCAAGGGTGCGGGAGGAGGCGGTGGGCGCGAGGCTGAGGGAGGGGTTTGATGGGGCGAGGGTGGCGGCGGAGAGGAAGGCGGCGAGGATTCTGGCTGCGACGAGGGAGACGGGGGAGGAGAAGACGGAGCATGGGATTGAGAATGCGGGGAAGACGGCGGAGGCGGCGTTCAGGAAGGGCGTGGAGACGACCGCGGAGGTTACTCAGGGACTGAGGGTTACGGGGGAGACGGCGGCGGATGCGGTGAAGGGGGCGGTGCAGAGCGGGGTGAAGACGGTGAAGAAGGCGGTGGGGAAGGCGGGGGAGAGGCAGGTGGATAAGGATGAGGGGCTGACGGATGTGCAGAGGGCGTTGAGACAGCGGTATCAGAGGAGTGAGACGGCGGGGTCGGTGAAGGAGGCGTTGGCGCAGAGGTATAAAAAGGTGGATTAGAGGTACTATGGGCTTTTACGGAGGGATAAATTGTACAATACAATGACCATGATAGACTTCCAGTACATACTTGTTAGACCACTTCCCCTCCACACTGCTATTGAACAGATCTCGACATCCCAATTGTCTACACAGAACACCGCCAGCCGTAGCCGCTTATTCAGCTACAGGAAATCAAAAGTATCCCCTTTATCCATGACCATCCTCCCCACCCTCTCCGTCCCCGCCACCCTCTCCAACTTCATCACATCCCACTTACTAAACAGCACCCTGGCGCTGCCCTCGCCCGCCTCCATCCTCCCCTCCTGCACACTCCTCCCCAAATACCCGCCGACAATCTCCCTATAAAACAGTGGATTGTCCGGCAATCCATACATGACCACCTTCTTCACGCCCCTGATCTGGTAGCGCCTGAAGTGGTGCGCGCGCTCCGTATACAGCAGCACGCTGTGCCTCCCCGTCAGGAAGTGCGAGCGCGCGCGCGCGACGTCCCGCACGGACGTGTACTCGCTGATGCAGCCGAAGGAGAGCGCGGCGGTCGTCGGCGAGGTGGAGAAGTAGTTGCGCACGCGCACGAAGTCGAGGTACGAGGGCACGAAGACGAGGATCCCCTCGGCGCCCCGGTGGCGCGTGAGCGTCGGCACGATGGCGCTGGTGAAGTAGGCGAAGCGCGCGTCGGGGTCGGCGGCGATGGAGGGCGATTCGAGCCGCGAGAAGGTCTGTTTGACCTTCAGCCCCAGCTCCTGCAGGGCGCCCGGGTAGGAGGCGCTGAGCTTGAGCTTGCCTGCCCAGTTCGCCGAGTGGTTGTAGAAGAGGGTGTTCAGCTCGGGGGTGTTGAAGGCGGCGAGGGCGATGGTCTGGCGGAAGTGCGGCGCGGCGTTGTCGAGGTACCAGCTGCGGACGCGGCTGAAGTCGCAGCCGTGGGCTTCTTTGGGCTGCATATTCAGGTGCTCGAAGATGAACTCGACGTGCTCCCAGTTTTGCATCAGCAGCGCGTCGGCCTGGTCGACGATGACGATCTCGATGGAGCTGAGGAAGTCGTAGTCGATCTTCTTGGATTCCTCGGTGCCAATCGCCATGCGCAGTCCGAGGGGGCTGGCGAAGATGATGTCGGAGTTGTAGAATTGGGAGAAGTATTTGACGGTCTTGCGAGTGAACTTGAGGCCGAGGCGGAACATGTCGTCGTCGTTACCGCCGAATAACTCGCGGAAGTCCTCGGTCTTGTCGGGTGAGAACTTCTCCTCCTTCTCCACGTAGGATTCATCGAAGCGCTTTCTGTTCTCTTGCTGTTCTGGCTCGCAGAGTTTTGTTATCATATTCACCATCCTCACGCAAGACTCTCGTGTCGGCAGAAGCATGAGCACCTTCGGTCTGGTAAAGCCTTGGTCTCTGAGATCCAAGTCATCGTTTCCATCTTCCTTCGCAAGACGAGCATTGTTTTTGATAACTCTGTCTCTTGTCCTAGATGAAATTAACATTTGAGCCTAACGTGGCTGAGTGAGAAAACGTACTTAAATACGTGGTTGACTGCGTGAAGGCATGCCAAACGGCGTAGGCTTTCTGAGTTCGCTGGAGTCCTTTCGCAGAATAAGACATCGCGGTAGTTGAAGATAGACGCCGCCATAGTCTGCTCTAGTGCATCGAATGATGGTCTCTGCTTCGTGACTGGGCCGACGAGCTTCTGCTTCAACTTCAGCCCTGCTGGACTGCTAATTGCTGCCGGTAGAGTAGCTTGTTCCTGCTCATCCTTCTCTGGAACGCCAATGACAGCCTTTCCAATCTTTTGCACAGATACTTTCTTCTGAGACCATGCATTCTTCTTCAGATTATTGAGCCGCCTTGAGAGGATATTATCGTCCGGATTGGCGAAATGCGCCTCGAAGGGATCGGAGGCATCTTCCTCGTCTTGATCATCATCCAAAGCTCCTTCAACAGCAGTCTCTGGCCCTTCCTCCTCTTCCTCGACCTCGTCCACATTCACAATCTCCTCCTCGTCATCTTCACTGTCGTGAACAACTGCTTGTGCTGAGGACGTGTCCAGCTTTCGGCGTTTGGCTGCTGGTGCGGAGTCGGCTGCGAGGCTTTGCAATAACGCAGCATATGGCTTGACCGTCGGCGCCTCTACGACATCATCCTCATCGCTCGAGATATCTTCCGAGAGCTGTTCCTCTTCCTCCTCAGATGCGCTCGCGCTATCCTCGCTGCCGGATTCTTCATCACTGCACAGCATTAGCAACCATCGCAAGACAAGCCCGCAACAAAAAGCCCACTCACTCCTCCTTCTTCTCCGCCAATCTCTGGCTATCAAACACCGGCCTGCCTCTCCCACCTCTAAATCCACCTCCTCTCGCTCCACCACCTCTCGCTCCACCACGCCCTCTTCCCCCCGCGCCTCCACGCCCTCCTCCCCTGCTGCCGCCACGACCACCGCGAGCACCTCCGCTTGATCCTCTGCCACGCGCGCCGCCTCGGTTTCCGTGAAATGCCATGGTCTGGTGTGCGAGTGTTTACCGGCGCTTTCCTCCGGCCTTGATGAGCTTCGAAAAATATTATCCGATAAACTCGGAGACCCCTGCAGGTTCCTTATCTTAGCGTCTTCTGTCAGTTTTGGGGGTGAAAGGCGTCACGTGTACATATGTTAGGAGGTGAGAATAATGAATTAAATTTGTTCGATGAGTATGTATTTTGTTGTTCTGGTTATTGCTGTGCAGTAATCGGCTCATTCTAGTTATGAGGAGTGTCATATGAGTTTGTTTCCAAGGCAGTGACTGGGTCATCGTATTCTTTCACATGTTAGGACATATACTTCGAGTACCATCTTCACGCTGCGATTTTCTATGGTCACTATAACTTGAGCTCTTGAGCGTCAGAAAGGAGTCAAGTTCTCAGGCTCAAGCACTCAAAAGATCTCAGCACGAAGCAGCAAGAAGTTGAAACGGCCAAATATCTCTCTCTACTACTTAGAGCTCATCCTGTACCTGCCACTACTCCCCCTCCATAAAATCAGCGCTATCCGCATGGCCATAGCCTTCGAAGGTGCTGAAATCAAGCAGTACGTGCATCTCCCTCCCTCAGCAACTCTCCGCCATCGCTACTACCGTCCCATCATGAAGCGAGTATGAAAGCAAAGTCGTCCCAGATGATCGCGACTCGTCAAGGAGCGACTCGTCGCCTGTTTGGACGTCGAAGAGATCTGGCAAGAGATGAGTTGCTTAATATGGGCAGCTCTGTGATGAAGTCAGTCAGGCATCATGGAAGCAGGATGAGGGCTGAGGGACATACTGCGCCGCAGGAGCCGCAGGACTTAGTTCCGTCACCAGCGGCACCGCACTTTGGGCAAGCGTTGGGGTTCATTCTGACTTGAGAATTTGGATATTGGTATGTTCGAGGTTGGGTGCGTGGTGTTTTGAAGTTGGGATTGTCAGGATGCTTTGCTTGTAGGGGAGGGATGGAAGAAGAAGGTGGAGGGTTGCGTCTTGGGAATATAAATACATGTGAGGATGAGCGGGGTAGTTGATAATCGTTGTAGTTGATAGGCGGCGATTATCACTCAACGGCCAAGGGAAGGAACTTCAATGGCCACTCATCAGATATCACGAGGCCACGACTGACACGACATTCTATTGCATTTTTATTTGCAGGAGGGTCTAATGGTCTATAGCTATTAGTCTCTTAGTCTCTTAGTTTATAATTTCTCAAAGGAGGGCCTGATTTATAGTCTTGAGTAATAATCAGTTACTAATAACAAGTTACATTATATCGTATCTCCTTGCCAAAGTTATATATTATAGATTTTTATATTCGTTATTCGAAGGATTTTCAGAACCAGATAGCCTCCATTTAAGGCAAACTCCCTACATCTTCCATGAAATAAACCAATCTATTAAGCACTATGGTAACATACCAGACAATATAAGTCCTCTAGATATATTACCCTGGGCGCCTAACGATTAAGGGGACAAAGGTATTTGGGTCCATTGTCGTGAATGCGACGTCAAAAATTGAGAAGTTATATAAATTTAATAAGACCTCAAGAGTCCTCGGATTTCCGAGAAACTAGTTGTATTTCAAATTTACTATAATTAATTAGTTAATTCCGTACAGTAATAGAGGGGTAGAAGTGAACAGCATAGCATATAAAATATAAAGTCCTTCTCCTTCCCGCGAGGCGACAATCTAGATATTCCTTATCTTAGCTCGATCAGGGCTTAAATCCTTGGCACCCACAGCAAACCTTAACGCGAGAGCAGCGACGACGAGGTCGAAGAATTTCGAGAGCCTCCACGAGCCCACACGCCACTCCGATCCACGATCCCGACGCATTCATCCAATCCATCATCATGGCCGTCGCAACTGAGTCCTTCCTGCATCTCGCGAGGCCCCTCGCGCCCGCCGCAGTCGGCACCCAGCCCACCACCGCCCCTCTCAATGTCATCATCCAGCCACAGGTATGTCCGCTCTCTCCCCCCCCAGCCCCGAAGCCATACTGATCCGCTTCTCTCCCCAGGTCGTCTTCTCCATCCTCGACCATGCAGTCCGCCGCGACCCCGCCTCGCACCGCGTGATCGGCGCCCTCCTCGGCGTCCGCTCCGAGGACGGCATGGAGGTCGAGGTGCGCAACTGCTTCGCGATCAACCACACGGAGACGGAGGAGCAGGTCGAGGTCGACGTCGAGTACCAGAAGAACATGCTCGCGCTGCAACTCAAGGCCAACCCGCGCGAGGTCCTGCTCGGCTGGTACACGACGAGCCTCGAGCTCAACAACTTCAGCGCGCTGATCCAGAACTTCTTCGCCAGCTCCGAGACGGGCACCTTCCCGCACCCGGCCATCCACCTGACGGTTTCCACAGAGGCGGGCAAGGACATCGAGGCAAGTACGTACATCAGCGCCCCCGTGGGCGTGAATGCCGAGAGGGCCGCGGAGAGCTGTCTCTTCATCCCAGTCCCCTACGAGATTAAGTACGGCGAGACCGAGAAGAGCGGACTCGAGCTCATCTCCGGAGCCAAGGACGTCGAGGCGCGCGCCGCGCCCATCGTCACCGATGCCGAGGGCCTGGAGCGCGCCATCGAGCACACCCTGGACCTGCTCGAGCGCGTGTCGGAGTACGTGTCGTCGGTGCTGGACGAGGAGCGCGAGCCGAACAACGCGCTGGGCCAGTTCCTCATGAACGCCCTGTCGCTCGCGCCCAAGGTCGATGTCGCAGACATCGAGCGCGACTTCAACAACCACATCCAAGACATCCTCGTCGTCTCGTACCTCACCAACACAATCCGCACACAGATCGACCTGTCGCAACGACTTGCCACGGCGGCGATTACGCTGGGCAGCACGGACGCGATAGGTGGCGGCGCGGCGGAGGGGGAGAAGGGCGAGCGTGGCGAGCGCGGCGGACAGAGGGGCGGCAAGAGGGGAGGCAGGGGAGGGCGTGGAGGTGGCCAGCAGAGAGAGCCGAGGGAGCCGAGGGAGGAGTAGGTGGAGGTTATAGACAGGATAGGACGAGACGAGAGTTATTGGAGGTTTCGAAGATATTGATGATGATGGCTTTCATTCCTTCTTCGCCTTGCATGGCTGCATTGCATTGTACAGGATGAGGGAAAAGCATGGCGTTTGGTTGGGCTTGAGGTAGAGATACGAATGAGCATTAAACTATGCTATAACGTGATCCATATCACCGTGTTTTCGAGTTTCGATGCTGTAATTTCCTCGTATACCTTCTGTCAACTTTCTACCTGCTTTGTTTCAAGCTCAGAACCAGACAATATCACCAAGTCCAACCGTCTCTCTCGACCACCATCCCCTAAAACCGCAATCACAATAATTGAAACATAGTCATCTTCATCTCCACCTGTCACATCATTTGCACAAACAGTCAACAGTCCGATCCGGGTCATTTCAAAGCTTTCTGATTAAAATATACATTTCCAGCCTCATACATTCTGAACTAACTGCACCTGCGACTGAAGATATGTATGAGCCATTACTAAGAGCACCGCCACCTACACCCCCTCCCCCGCCCGTGCAGCAAGAGCTGCAGAGACGAAGTCAACCAGAGGATCCCGCAGCGCTCAACTCAAACGGCCCACCAGCGCCCTCTGTACGACGCGAGCTCCAAGACGGAGTCGACGTCTACTCTCTAACCGTCCTTAGACCGCCCTCTCCCGGCCTGCTTTTGGATCCAAAAGAGGGCGGGGAGGAGCGGTCCTGGGTCTGAGAGCGGCGAGGGCGCCAGGATGTTCTACCAAGGTTGTAACAGACGGGTCTTCTAATGGGTGCAGGAGCTGCAGAAGGTGCCTTGACTTAACGATGGAAAGGGAGAAATGAAACAGAAGATAGATAGAAAGAAAGGGCCATAGGGGAAGGGTTGAGATGGCTGGTGGAGTTGGAGTTGGAGTAGAAGAGTCGATGGGTGGTTGATTGCTGGAGGGTGGAAAGAAATGCCGAGTTGTATGTGATCGCTGAATGCGGGAAGAAATATCGAGTTGGAGTTGTTGGATAATTCCTAGAAAAAATGCTGAAGTGGCGATTGATTGCCCAAAGTTCTGCTTTAGCCATATCAGTGATCTCACGAGCCAGCCCATCAAAGCCAAAAGAAGATTGATCTTGAATGTCTCTTGTTCGGTGACCTTCTGCAGCAATTCGCTACTCTAGATTACTCCCATTCATCCTCGAGCGCACGTCATGCCTTCTGTGAGTGATGTACCGCAAAAATAACACCCGTAGAGCCCCCGCGAACTGTCATTGTCGTCCCACCAGCAAAAGAAGCAAGAATGAAGAAAAAAGCAGATCTACGATCTGGGCTTCTCCTTCTTCTCCTTCCACAATGCTGACAATCCGACGCCGGAGACCTTGACAACCTTGAAACGCACACCGGGGATATCTCCCTTCGCCTTGCCCTTGCGACCGAAACCTGCGAGCAGGACCTCGTCGTTCTCGTCGACGAAGTTCAAGCAACCATCGTTTGGCACTGCGAAGGCTGTCAGTATCATGTTCCCCTCGGCGAAGGAGAGACTCTGGCTTCGCTCCTGCTCATGCCCGAGTCGTCGCGTGCAACATACCGAAAGCGGTGACCTTCTTTCCGTTCTTGATCAACTGGACCCTGACACACTTTCTGATGGCGGAGTTGGGCTGCTTGGCCTCGACACCGACCTTCTCGAGCACGATGCCCTTGGCGTGCGAGGAGCCACCGAATGGAGAGGACTTGAAGGCCGTTCCGAGGGCGCGCTTCTTATACGACAGATCCGCCCATCTTTGCTCGCGGCGATGGTTCTGGAGCTTGCGAGCGGCGTTGAGTCCACGAGGCTTTCCTTTACCCATGATTGCTGCACCGTCGTATGTTAGCTAGATATTCTCCTTTCTCGTCTCTCTCGAATTGCGGCGATGGCCTGAGTCGAGGTCGCAAATGCCGGCGAGGGAGTTGGCAAGTTTCGAGGTGCGTTGGATAAGGCTCCTGGAGTATTGAGGGATAGAGGGGCGCTACATACCGATTTATGTGTTGATCGCGGGAGATGGGATGGTGTGGTTGTCGTTGGTCGATTGATCTCTAAATTGAAGGGTTTCGCGAGAGAATATTCGATAGTGGGAAGGCTAGGGTTTCGGTTCTTCCACATCACGTGAACGTTTAAAAAAACAGAGCCTGGCCACCCTTGGCGCTAGACAGACGAGGCATCAAGTCTTGGCAGCCTTGCGAATCTCCAAGGTACATATCGGAGCTTTGGAGCTGCGTCTTGGATGCGGAACCATGTAAACACCGCCATGGGATGACGACGCAACAGCAGCCATGTCGCAAGCTCCTACGAGTAAAGGCAGATTGAGGGATCCTCCTCCTGCTTTATTTCTGGGGCCTCCTTCTCAGAATGCTTCCAACGTTTCTCTTCCTGGAGCTCAGATGGGTTCGAATCTCGCTCCAACAATCAGTGCTGTGACTTCATCTTCCACTGGCAGCCGTATCCCTCTTGCCCGCCAACGATCACAACGCATTGTCCCTCGCGTTAGCACTGCAGAAGGGCTTATAGATCCTGCGAATATCTCGGCACTTCCTCTTCCTCGTCCTCTAACCCGCATCCCATCCGAGGGTCAGAAGCAGGCGGATAGAACCGATGCATTATGGGCGCAGATGCAGTCTACGCTGGAGGAGGTGGAATTGACTGCGGTTAATGGCGCGCATGTGTTTGGGCCGGAGCATACGAAGGCTCTGGAGGGTCTACGCATGGCTCAAATAGCCTTGGCGCAAGCTTGGGCGAGGAGTGAGGCCGATGACGCAGTCGAGTCGATCGACAAGGATGCTAAAGCTATTCGAGGCTCTGGGATTGGGAGTGAGGCGAAGAGCGTACTCGATGATACGGAGGCGGGAAGAAGCGCTAGGAACAGTGCGAGCGGCAGACCGGCAAGTAGTGCTGGTGCGGCGGCGAACGTGGACTTGAAGTTGGAAGAGGAGACGGAAGCGGATATACGCCTGGCGCGGAGGAGAAGAGAAGCCAATGATCAGTACTTTCAACGAGTCAACGGGGGAGTGTTGGATGTGGTGGAGAAGCTGGAAAACGTTGCGGTGGCTATGAAAGCTGTTGAGAATGAGAGCAAAGACATATGGGAGGAGTCAGAGTCACCTGTGTCGAATGATGCAGCATAACTGATATTGTGGAGTCGGTCAAGCATTGGCGAGGAGTTCGGTCAGTGTCAATTAGGCAAAGCCGCAGAGGCAATGGTTGGTATGCAAATATTATCTTCATTTTGATCGTTACGCTATTGCGACCTCATCGTACGTCAGCGTCTCTGAGAAGCTGTAATTCTTGGTATATCCGCTCATTTCAATTCCCAAACGCCATGCAGCCATGATATTGCAGTCGCATTAGCTACCTACGAGGAGAGAGCCCTGATGATGTCAATGAATATCTTCCATAAGGGAGGGGCGGAGCTTACAGCCATAAGAAGGCAGCATATACTTATGTACGGACTCAATCGTTCTCCTATGCGAGCGCACTTCCAGAAGACCCCAAAGATCCTAAGTCAAATAAGCCTGAGTTCAAAGCTCCATGAAGAGGATTTCGTACCCATTCTTGTTCCTGTCCATGATTCCCGGAAATAGCTGATGCGTGTATGCGCTTGTGCAGATAAGGAGGATGAAGACCAGCAGCAAAGACTGGAAGTTGAAGAGGGCCGACTGCAGATGTGTTAACAATGCTGAACATAGTGGGGACTTTCCATTTGCATACCATTGTGACAAGTCAGGTTTCACTGTAGATGATCGAACTCCTCTCAAATAACTATCTGAATGTTGCAGTTGATAAAGTTGGCCTTCTCGTGTCAACTTCGGTGTACGCGTTAACTGATTCACCGAGCGCGGCCGGAGATTTGTAGAGCCGCGCCGACGTGGTCCCTCGAGGTTCCGCGCCTCAACGTCAAATAAATAAACCAATAAACCGACCAGCCTATTTTCAACAGTACATATCAGAGTACTGTTGAAGTGCTATTATTGTGCAGCTTTACAATCTTCATCGCCCAGCCATCAAAATGGAACCCCGAGCTCGCGCCAGCAAGAACCGCGGCCAACAGAACTTCTCCGACGTCGAACGTACGTCTGCTCAACCCTTCCTCTGTTCGACATCACATCACACTAACCTTGCCACAGTGCAAATGCTCCTCTACGCGCACGGCGACGTGCCCAAGTCTCTGCCCTCGACGGTCCGCGTCCTGGACGAGATCCTGTCCGACTTCATCATCGAGCTGTGCTTCGAGGCAGACCGGCCTGCGCAGCTCGCGGGCCGCCAGAAGGTCAAGCTCGAGGACTTCAAGTTCGCGTGCCGCAAGGACCCGCTGAAGCTGGGCAAGATCGAGGAGGTGTTTGAGCGCAAGGCCGAGATCGACGCGGCGCGCAAGGCCATCGATGTCAATGACGATAAGATCACGAAGGGCGGGGTGGGGAATCTGGAGGAGGAGCTGGGCGAGGCGGATGATGATGCTGATGTGAGGAGTCAGGTGGTGGGGAAGAGGGGGAAGTATAAGAAGCGGGAGCCCAAGGATTGAGGATCTGGCGTTGAGTTGTTGCGCGCACGAATTTTTGATTTGGCCATGAAGAGGGCGTGGCAATGGTGTTGGCAAACAGGGCATATTGGCATTGTCGCGGCGTTATGGACGAAGCATATACCCAATGGATCCGGGATGGCGTTTATTTGAGCTTTTGTGAGCCGCCAGTTCAGCTCAGCAAGACTGAAGGAGTATTCAGCAGGATATTTTCTGCACTCCCAGGACGTGGCATGAAATACGAACAACTTTCACTTTGCACGGCGTCAAGAGCCGTCATATATGATAATCTTTTTGATATTTACTCGCTTTCATTGCCTCTCAGCACGGCTATTAAGACGTCATGTCTCCCATAGCAAGCATATCCGCCGATTTCTCAGACATCTGTCCTTTGATTTTTACTATAGACATTCCAAGAGGAAATCCACCAAAAGAGGTATCTTGCCGGTCGCAGCCCCGAACCCGCCCTTTTGGTTCGGCCCATCCACTTCCCATCTCCAGGAGACAGAAGCTCATCGAGCGGCCTGGATTTCTTGCCCCAAAAAGCCCGGTGCTTGAGAGGTGCGTGCATGGTCCTCGCAATCATTCCACTTACTCCCTCACCCGTCCAGATAAGCAGAGCCACGAAATGCATCCCACAGCACCCATCCATCGCCATCGCCATCGCCAGAGCCACAAAAGCAGCCGTGAACAGCGGGAAACAAGAGACAAACCACACCACCGGAGCGCAAGAAGTGCGCCGCCGATCCACAACACGAGACGCGACAACTGCCGCGAACGTCGACGAAACCGCCCGCCACCGAAAGGGGATGAGGACCGCAAAAGCGACAGGTCGCGCGAGCGTCACGTCACGTCACACGTGGGCCGTTGAGGCACGTTGCACGCAAAGCAAAGCAAAGCAAAGCGGCGCGCGGCATCCTCGCTCGCACTTGCATCGCCGAGGGCCGTCGGAAGTGATAGATTGAGCAGGACGGGTCTTTCCAAAAGCCGGCCTCCAGGACACGCTGCACACATGAAGGATTTTTGTTTTGCTCGCGAGGGGACAAATGATGATGACCATGACGTCTTTCGTGCGACTTGGCGGAGAAAAGGGGGCGCGGGCATGTATGTGGTCGCCGGGCATGGGGAAGAAGGAGGGGGAGGCAGGGCAGGGCAGGGCAGGATTCTCTCGTGATACCTTCCACGACATATCGCGCGCGGGCGGATAAAAAGATCCCTAATCTCTAATGCCGTGAACCCACCAGACACCACCACGCCATTATCCTGCGCCGACTCCGGGCGCGGAACTGAGTGGCGATAGAGGGAGAAGGGGGGGATCGCATATTGAGCGGTTTGCGACGATCCTGCGATACTGACACTGGCATTGATTGCCCTTTGGCACTTACACACGGGTTGGAATCAGGTCGCTCGCTACCTCGTGTGGCGACATGACATGCGGTGGACCGTGGGTGGCGTGTGCGGTCTGCCAGAGGAGAAGAAGAAGAAGAAGGGAAGAGATCTCCAGTGCAGAGATGCGCTAGAAGGGAAAAACGTGAAGATGGAGGGAGGGAAGTCGCTACGCGCTGATCTTGAAGGTTGGCATCGGCCTTCTGCGCTAATGGCTGCGGTGGGCATGTCATGCGCAGGAGAGGATGCGAGGATTGACATGTGTTGGGGACGAGAACGAGAGCGAGATGGTTGCAAACTCAATGATGTGCGAGAAAGAGAGGACCAAACGTCGTTCGTTGCCTGCGAGATCGCGCAGCAAGGTCCTCGATGCCGCTCCTCAATCTCATCCATCCATGATGCCCATTCCCGCTGCCGTCAAGAAGACAGATGGCGACACCGATCTCACCCCCACGACAGCACTCAGCGTGCAGACAAGAAATAAAGTGCAATATACTCAACTCCCCTCTCTTCTCATCCAGTATCGCTTCCATCAATCAATCCAATCCATCGAAGCACCAGCATCCTGCACCCAATATACGTACATACCCTCGCATACTATACCACCCAAGCCAACTCCCTCGCACTCCCCCTCCATCCCCTCAGAACCTCACTGCAACCCTCCCCCGTTTCATCAACCCACCCACAAATCCGCAACGCTCCCACGCTGCACCCAAAATTCCCACCCCCCTCTTACCTGTATGTATGTGTGCATGTACAGTACAACACCCATACTCCGCGCAATATAGCGCTCGACACACCACCACCACAACCTCCCCGAATAGCACAGCCCGCAGAGATTTCCAGAAGAGCGAGTCGCCCATGCCACGCAGCGCCCTGCTCCGCCTGCCTGCCTCAGACACGTATGTTGTGGGGACACGAGCGCCCCAGCCCCAGGGTTCGCCTCCTCTCTGCTGCCATGCATGGGTGGCCGCATCATCGTTCATTGTCTACCCACAGACATCCTCAAAGCAGCGAGCGACCTGCGCTGGACGCTGGTGGCGTCCACTAGATCGCCAGCCCCGCCGAGTTTAATTGCAGATGCAGATGCAGATGGGTGCAGTAGTGTGTTCTGTGGTGTTTTGGTGTTGGGGCCTGCGCAGTAATGAGAGAGGAGAGAGAGAGGGGAGGCTGGCGAATCAGCGACGGGGTGGGTGAGGGGGGCGGGCTTGGCGCTTCTGGGGAAAGTGCGGGGGAGCTGGGCGCTGGGAGGGGGAGCGAGGAACTATGATGGATGTGGTGTAGGGGATTGAGAGGAGGGAGGGGTGATGATGGATGGCCTCCTGGCCCGCGCGTACTCCACATTCTTTGCTCGATGGGGAGGCGTGCAGGTTACACTCCTCTCCTACGCAGGCGGATGGGGCGACGATGGAACAAAGGCTACCACTGTTACAGTAGGAGGAGCGCCGTTGGAGACGAGGTTGGAGACCTTGTCTGGCTTCAAGAGTTGAGGTCGTCGAGGATACAGCAGAGATGTGCGACGGAGATGAGGAGGAGGTCCCCTTCGCGAGGTATGTACATACGTGCTCTACTATACGTCTCTTTCTGCAATTCCTTTCCTTGTCTTATACGTACTCTACTATGTCTCATTTCTGCGATTCCCTCTCCTTGTCTTCCTCAAACCTAATATCAAAACATATCATATCCCTCCCACAAGGCACTATCAAAAGCAGCGTCTGTGGATGTATCACAAGCTCAAACTCCCAGCCACCACAGACCCCAGACTCCCTCCTCTCAATCCCCTACACCACATCCATCATAGTCCCTCCCTCCCCCTAGCATTGTGCTGAAGCCCCTATCAATACCACACGAACCTCCGACCTGTCCGATCCGTCTGCATCGCATCGCACAGCATATGATAGCATAACATAGCATAGAACACTGTGTAGCATTCCTCCCACGTCGTAGCCATCGTAGCCAAACAGCATAATATCCGAAGCACAGGATGCACGACCCTCTCTCTGTCCAAAACCAGACGACCCTGCAGCAAGCACCCAGCAAGCAGCCAGTGCTAAACGACGCCTTTTTCAATGTCATCGGCAGGGTTGCGCGACACATGTACAGTACAGTACAGTACGGGCCATTGGAGCCAGGTGCATTGGATGAGCACCCAGAAAGCAAGGACTGCAAACCCTAAACACAAGCGTGAGTGGTGAAATGAAGCCATCGTGGTCCTAGCTGTAGGTATGTACATACTGTGTCTAGGTAGGTCCATACGAGATACCTAGACAATACTCTCTCCACCTGGTATCCATGTCTCTGCGTCGCCAAGAGCGTTGAAATCTATCTGGTGCCCGCTCCACCACTCCACTCTCGTCGCTAGCCCGTGATCTTAGAGATAGCCGTCCTATATTAATCACTCAGCCTATGGCGTCGTCGTGGGAGCGATGGTAAACGAGGCATGCCGCCGTGCTTGAAACTCGACTCTGATAGTCCCCTCGTCCCTCACCTAGGAGCTGGCTGGATAAATGCCAAGGCCGCTGCACTAGAGTATCCGTATATTAGATTAGGTATCGATGTACATATATGTCCTGCAGTCAACCGCCTCCCTTGCTGTGTGCACAGCAGCTTTTTAATCTGGGAGAAAGGGAGGAATAGACGAGCGGTTCGTGGGGATGCGAGGAGCTGCTCGTGGATGCGTCGCTTGCAGTTGCGGTTGCAGTTGCAGCTGCAGAATGTGAGAGAGGTGAGAGGTCAGATCTGATCTGTGCCATTTTGCTGCTATGTATGCATGTATACTGTAGGTGCTGTGACGAGCGCTGCGGGGTTTTGTGATATGAAGTGAAGACGGGAAGAGAAGAGAATGAAGAGCCATGTGGCACGAGTACTGTGACCGCGTGCGCTGCTGACACGCAAGGGAACGTGGTGGTTCTTCCCCCACACCCACATACCTAAATATACGAAGTATTCTCATTCCTCGGAGCACATCTGATTCTCCATCACGATCACATCACGTGTCTCTCTCTCAGGACGTCAGGAGAAGAAGCATCATCTGCTTGCTTGCTTCCTTTCTTGCTGGCGCCTCTGCCGCATTTAATCCAAACCTCCTCGAGGAATCCATGTCCATGAGGCCACTCCCTCCCCTCCTCTCATCTCATCTCATCTGCCCGTCCCTGCCCATGTCCCTGATCCGAGTCCTGATGTACCTACGTACCCACGACGGCCTGGTGGAGTGAGTGAGTGCCTGCTGCGAGGCTAAAACAAGCGGCGTGGGATGTCAATCATTCATTCATGCGTGCGTGCATGATAGCAACCTCGCAAAGATTATTCCATTCCTCAACCCGCCACAGAGTATTCCTATGCATGCACTGTAGTCTGTAGATAGGAGACCTCGCTGGCGTCAAACTCCACTCCACAATCCACAACACCACCATCATATCATATCATATCATAGCATACCTACCTATCCATACTCGAGTGCACCCCTCTAACGTCCGGCAGAACAGCGCCAGATAGTCACTCGATCGATAGTCAAACCCCTCCAGATAAGCAACTTCACCAACCTCGCGCTGGCCCATGCGCGCCGCCTCCCTGAAGAATCTTCCCTACCTGTCTCAGCAGTGTCCCGAGGCTGGTCTGTGGACACGACGCCGCGATGCTCTGCGCCCTCTTGGAGATCGGGAGACGAGGAAGCGCCGCCTCCTGTGTGCGGCCTTGTGGAGAGTCAACTCCTCCTCAAGCTCAGTCCAGCAGAGCCACGGCGCCGCGTGTGGTAGTAGTTGGGAGAACCGGGTCTGCACGATGCAGTGCGCTGTGATCATGATATCTCGCAGGAGCCATAGCCGTAGCAGTAGGGCGCATGTCTTAGGTGAGCTCTCTGTCTGTTTGTCTGTCTGTCCGTCTCTTCGGCGTCCCGGCGGTGCCGAACTGCTGACGTGAAGCCGCCCCGTCCACGGCTCACGGTTTACTCGGGGTCGGGCGAACCCTCGTCGTCAGGGGGTCACTCTGCGTGCGTGGAAAGCGTAAAAGCAGCATGCATCTTCAGCCCGCCATCCGTACATATGTCTCAGATGCGCCGTCAGCGCAGCGCAGCCACTCGCGGACTTGTCCAAATTGGGCCCTCCATGTGACTTCGTGTTCCCATGCCATCGTTGATATTGGCAAGGTGGTGCGTGAGGTGGTGAGGAAGGGAATCAGCTGGCAGGCACAAGGGAGGGCATGAGACCTGTCTCTCTGATTTTCGCGAACTTCGCAGCAGCAGCGCTAGAGTCGATGTGCGTGAAGTCTCTGTGAAGTCTCCTCAGAATGCACTCGATAGCCCCAAAGCAACTTCCGCATCCAAATCCAAGCCTGTGCCTGTTCCTCGCCGCCCTCTGCCCTCTTCCCATCCCCCATCCTCCCTCAGATGATGACGCCAACACACTCCTCGAGTAGCGTCCACCCTCCTGCACAACACGCACGCCCAGCCAACCTTCCCCCTCCCGTCCTAGCACCGCACCTGCCCTCTCCTCACTCAGCGAATCGCCGTTGGCTGTCTGAGTGTCGTCGCACTTTTTGGCAGGGGAGAGTGTGGGGTTCGCTGCGCTGCGATGCGATGCGATGCATGCGATGGGATGCGATGGGATATGCAAGGTACTTGTGCAGGCGGGTGGCCGACTTCTGGAAGATGGAAAAGCTGACGGCGAGGGAGGGAGGCGGAGTGCGTATGTACGTACGTACGTATGTATGTATGTAGATAGTAGGTTGGAGTGGATGTGTGGATGTGTGGAGGGACGGAGGGAGCATGAGTGAGTGAGAGTGAGAGTGAGAGTGAGATAGATCTTCATCACTGCTTCAGTTCAGTTCACTTCAAAACCCGCCCCAAGCCTCTACCATCAGTCCCCCCTCCTCCTCCTCCATCTCCCCCCCATCCGCTCCCTCCCTCATCCCCATCCCTCGAATCATCCCCCCCTCTCCCGCCAGAAGCAGACCCCGCCTGCCCTGCCTGCCCTGTCCTGTCCCGCCTCGACCGCCGCCTAGCCCGCGCCCGCCTCCCCTCCGAAGCAGAACCGAGACGTCTCGGCGCAGACGGGCAGACAGACAGGCGGCTCTGCACGCGAGCGAATCTGCGAAGCTGTAGACGCTGCGCCCGCCGGGGTGGTGCTATTTTTGGGCGCGCAGCAGGACAGGGCAGGGGAGGGAGGGCAATCTTGGGTGATGGATGATGCAGACAGAGGAGAGGAGCGTTTTGGGGAGGAGGGTGGGAGGGGGGAGGAGTTATTTAGGCGCTGTGTGTGAGAGAGAGAGAGAGAGGGAGAGAGAGAGGGAGAGAGAGAGGGAGGAGGGATCTGAGGTCAGCGAGGAGGGAGAGGAGGAGGGGGGGGGGGTTGAAACGTGCGCCGCCTTTGCAGATGTGAAGATGGCGAGGTGAGGTTGAGGGAGTGCGGATATATCTGTTTCGGGAGTTCTTGACGTCTGTGGATTGTGAGATGCGAGAAATGTCTGTAAAGAGTGGTGGTGGCATGGCATAGCTGTTCTCATGCCGTCGATCTCGCAATGTTTCTCATGCTAAGCATCAGCATCTGCTTCATAGCTCTTAGAGCTTGAAGCTGAGGCACGCCATATACCTCACCATCCATATGCCATGCCGTCATCACAAGATCATCGCGAAGCGCCTGAGACATCCGAGCACAGCAGATAGAGTGCGCACTATAGCCAGCCCGTCTCGACCCGAAGACGCGATATGAAGAAGACGCTATATCAAGAAGACGCTATATCAAGAAGACGCGATCTCGAGATCGACATCGACATCGCCATCGACAGACATCCCCCTCCATGCACCAGCTGCGTCTCTCATCGTCTCCCTCCTCCTCCTCCTCCTCTCTCCTTCCCCCCCCTCCCTCGCTCTCGCACAGAACCCCCCATCCCATCCCATCTCATGCATCTCGCGCGCACCCGTATCTATCTACATCTAATCTGCATCCACATCTGCATCCACATCTCCCTCGCTCCCACCCGGCACCAGTTCGCAACAGGACTAGACCCTGACCTGATCCGACGCCGTCGCTCTCCTAACAGAACAGAACAGATCAGAACAGAACAGAACGTGCACCACCCTCCTACTGCTGCTGCTGCGGGCGCGATCGCGTCCGGCCTAGCCATGTCTGAGCTGCTCTGAGGACGACAGGGTGTTTTGGGGGAGAGGGTTTTTTTGATGGAGGGGGGGGGGGATGGATGGATGGACGGAACACATCGGTCTCCACTGCTGCGCATTCTATATCCGTCTCGGCGACGTCTCGTTCGGAGTGCGGCGTTGGGGGGGGGGCGAGGGAGGGCCAGCTGTCTGGATTGGGCAGAGATAGGTCGCTTCTGCAGCTGTGATGATACGTACGTAGATGGATGGAGGGATGGATGGAGGGCCTAGTATGGTACCTGGATGGATTGGATTTGCAGCTGGGTGGATAGAGACGTGGATCGAGGTGAATAGGAAACAGAGACAGAGAGATGTACGGAGTAAATAGAGGTAAACAGAGTCGAGTAATGGCGATGGGAGTTGGATGGGAGGGAAACACGTGTTTGGCGCCGTCTATGTGCATTCCTCTCGTCGTCAATGGTTTCGCATCTTCGCTGAGGGACAGGAGAGTATATTCGTCAAGCGCGCCATCCGTAGATGTACTGTGCAGTACGGTAGTACCTTAAATTTACCATTCCATTCATAGATGCATCCATGATCCATCTCGGTCATTCGTTATTCATTCATCATCCATGATCCATCATCCATCCATCCCTTTCCAACATCTCAGCTCCCCCATCCTGCCACCACCCTTCCACATCCGTCGACGCCGCCATGCTCGTCGACCGAAAAGGGCGATGGGGGTCTCCTCAGTCTCTCGTCGCCTCTCCTCCCCTCCTCAGCTCATTGGCAGCGTCATCTTATTCGCACGCGCGCGAAGCCATTCAAAGAAGACGATGAGCGCTAAAACGAAATGGGCAGCGCAGCGCCGCAGAGCGCAGCACAGCGCAGCACAGCACAGCACAGCACTACGCCAAGGCCAAGCCCGTGCTCCCTGCTGGCACAGACGATTGGCTGACGCATTAATGACTGGCTGGCTGGCTGGCTGGCTGGCTGGGAGGGAGTGGCATGGACATGCATCTGACGCACCTGATGATCGTGTCTGCCAACCGCGACGCCGACACGCACGCTGCGAAGCCCATCCCCTCCCTCTCCCTCTTCTTCTGTAGAACCCCCACACTATAGATAGGTACACAGCATGCCAGAGACTCACTCATAGAATCACTCACAGAACCACCCTGCAGAAAGCATGTGTTTTTTCCTTCTTTCCTCTCCGTCTCTCTCCTTTTGGCAATTCAAGGGCGGCGGCGCATGGCAAGATTGCAGGAGCCTGCTGCAGCTTCGACGCATTCCAACGATCCAACGTGCCTCTAGGCTGTCGCGAAGGGGTCCTGTGGCTGAGGTCGTATGTTCTCTAGGGCAGCAACATTCAGCATTCCTGTGTGAAGACCCGAAGAGCGACGGCCTGCACTGTGAAGGTGTAAAGGCGGCGTCGCCGAACCTCCCAGACCAGACGTCTCGTGCTTCCTGCTGGAATGTCTGAGGACGATGGAGTATTTTACCTCTTGGCGCCTTAGGCGGTTGCACTCAGTGGATGATGTTGCTGGAATGGCGGATTTGCACTGCGGCGAGCAGCGCACGAAGCGAGAAGAAAGGGCAAAAAAAAAAGAAGCACAGGCACGCCACCGTCAAGGTGACTCGTCTGCCCACAACTCACCATACCCGTAGCACAGCACGAGCACATATACGGCGATCTCACCTCCTCACACAGCGAGAAATTGTCTTGCTGGTGGGCTATGCACGGCGTGCTATGCTGTGCTGTCTGTGCTGTGCCGATCCAGTCAGGCCTTCTGCCTATAGGGCTTTCGTAGGCTTCTAGTGAATGCAATCGGCGAATGTCGCAGTCGGTCGAAGTCGTAGTCGCAGTCGCCATAATGCAACGAAGATGCGAATACTCCCTCCCACACACGATCGCCAAAGACAGGCCAGATGGGGCCAATGGTGTTTCAGGCGACTTCATAGATGGGCAGATAGATAGATAGATAGATAGATAATGGAGATGGAGATGGGCATATGAGGTTTCAGACAGGCTGGCATGAGATGAGGTTTGAGGGAGACGTGAGGATGGGGGTTCCAGCCGGGTCACAGCCCAATCATCAAAATACCACCCTGCGTCTTCTTGCCCGTCCTGCCCGTCCTGCCCATCCTGCCCATCCTGCCTGTCCTGCCTGTCTTCTTGCCTATCCTGCCCGCTCTGGTCCCACTGCTACCATAACATCATGCCATCCTGATTACCGTAGCATGTCATTTTGATGAATACTGTGCCATTGTGCCATTGTGCCACACTGTGTCTCCGGGCAGGATTGAGTGATGTCGTCATGCTAAGACATTTTTTTTTCTTTCGGCGGGAGAAAGTTTTTCTTTTCCTTTTCTTTTCCAGTCACAGACAGCCAGGCAGCCAGCCGCCTTTGTCTCGCTCGCCCAAAGCGATCACCGACCGACCAGGAGGGGGGAGGGGGAGGGGGAGGGAGAGGGAGGGAGGGGGAGGAGGAGGAGGCCTCGTCATGGCAGCCAGGCAGACAAGAAGCGAGCGATTCATCGCGAGACAGTCATACAGTCATACAGCGGCCAGAGAGAGGGGAGAGGAGAGGAGAGGGGAGAGGGGAGGAGAGAAGGGAGAGGGGAGAGGGGAGAGGGTTGGCCAATTCGATGGGCGTCCACTCACATCCACACATATATCCACACATATATCCACACATATATCCACACACACATCGCACATCGCACGTCAAAAGCAGCGCGAAGTGGGTGACAGAAGGCTAACCGCTTTGGGAATGTGGAGAAGGGGAGGGGGGGATGAAGACGAGATTATGGCGACGAGGCTTCAAGGCTTCAAAGCGGCAAGCCAGTCACTGAACGGCCCACTTCATTGTCTTCCATGGCACCATCTGCTTAGGCCTATCCACTCACTGACATTGACACCCATGTACACATGTACATATGTACATACGTACGAATCTATACATATTTCTGCTTCTGCATCTCCCAGCATACAGCAGAATACGTACATGGGCATGTACTGTACGTACTATATGCTGTACAGTACATACGTACATATGCATGTACATGTTCGAATTTGATCCCCCATCCCACCTCACCTCATGCATCCCGCTTCCTTTCCTGTCCGCTGCTAATTCCTGCTGCTAATTCCTGCTGGGGTTGGTCCACCCGTGCACTTGACACTCACTGTACGGCCATACCCGCCAGACCACAACCCTGACCCCTTCACCTCTCATGAAAGGCTGAGGAAAAACATGCCGTTGTATATCTTCATCGTCATCCCCACTCCATATTGTGTGAGATCCCTCCCTCAAGCTCAGCCTGACCTTCCGCCTTCCACCTTCCACCTTCCACCTTCCACCTTCCACCTTCCACCTTCCACCTTCCACCTCCTCTACTTCAACACCAACAATCCTCCTCATAGCATCTCTCAGAGCACAACATCGCACATCACCATCTCATCATCTCACCATAACACTCCACCCACTTGAGTCACCACGCACCTTACCGAACCAGACCTTGCTTCACTCGACACCGACAATTCTACTTGAGAGATTGCTTCCTCGACACCAACAATTCTACTTAAGAGATTGCTTCCTCGACCATCAACAATTCTACTTCAGAGATTCCTTCCTCGACCATCAACAAACTCGTACAAGCTCTCACAAACAATTCATTCGACAGTACCCTCCCTGACTTTGTCGAATAACTCCAACTTGGTCTCTCGACAACCACAACCTTCACCTTCACCTTCATCCTCAATCAACAACAACTTCACACAATGTCTCAAGATATGGATTGGTCACCAACCTTCTGCCTCGCCTGCGACATCCAGACCGACGGCAATGCCTACTGCGGAGAAGCCTGCCGCCTAGCAGAGTACGAGAGAGCCAACACCGGCTCCGAGGCCAGCTCGCCTGCCTCCCATCAGGGCTCAATCTCATGGCCTGCACGGCAGAGCAACACCTTCTACCTCCCCTCGGCCTACGACTTCACCAAGAAGGCGTCGTCGACCTCGTCCCGCCCAAGGCCTCAATCCCAACCCATCTACGCCCGGCCCGCCCTGACGCCCTCGTCCTCGCAATCCTCGCTCTTCTCCATGCAGAGCACCTCGTCGACCTCCTCCTCCACCGAGCAGGTCCAGCTCTCCGAAGAAACCCGCCGCGAGCTCCGCGGCTACGCCAGCTGCTTCGACCAATCGCGCTACCACCGCAGGCACTCGGCCCACTGAGCCTTCTCCGACACGCTTCTCACTTTGGACACTACACACTTTAACTCACGATACGATACATACGAATATTCACGAACTCGCACCTCAGACCTGACAGCACTTTTACCATTCTACACTTGTTCTTCAGCATCAGACATTACACTGCATTTATTTCCCTCTGGGACGGCAGACCTCTCAACATTGCATCATCCTGCCATTCACATCTCGCACCTCCATCGATAGACGACGGCGTTCCGTTCTGTTTTCACCCACCACATCTATATCCATATCCATACCAGGCAGCATTCGGGTCCGCGTCGAGACAGCGCAGCATATTGTATTCCCGTCGTTGTCATGTCACGTCATTGTCGATTGTTACACGTTACTGTACCAGCATACCCCGCGGAGCATGATTCAAAAGTTTCAGATTTGCCTATTTTGCCTTGCTTTGGTTTGCCATTCCCACTAGGGAGGGAGGGCCACACTCGCTGGATCGGACGCGGCATTCTCGCGGCTTTGTGATCGATCTTGCATATTTTTTTCTTTCCTTTTTTCCTTTGTTTCTTGGCATGGATGGAGAAGGGAGCGCATTGCATCGGGACTCATGATGGGAAGGGATGGCCGGGACTGGGACTCGGGGGGTTTCAGGTCCCGCGTTGGGAGGGGATGGGGATAGGCAGGGCGCACGGAAGGGAAGGCAATGGATGGATGGGTACTCCACTACGCGGGCTATGAATCAAGACATGGGATGGGATGGGATTTGTATCGCGATAGAAGTAGGAGTAGGATAGGGATTGGGCCTGGCCCACGAGCAGCAAGCAGCCACGGGCGGGGCTGGGGTCGCGGAATGAAGATTTCTTGACGGCCTGATGAAATTGTCTTTGTCTACTGCTTGAATGAGTGAATGAGTGAGTGAGTGAGTGCATGGTCCGCGGTGAGGTCTTCTTCCTTTCTCCCTTCCTTTGTCTCTTCCTCTGCTATTTGCCACTTCCCTTCCTCGTTTCATCAGGCAGATGCAGGGCAGACGGACGGCACCATCATGATCACGGCCCGCAGAGCAGGAGGGGACGGAGAGGCAGGCACGTATGTGATTTTCCCCAATCAATCAATTGCCTCGAGGATGGGATATCCATCTATGCACATACATACATACATATACGACTTGCGATCGCATCGCATCGCATTGCACGAGATCGAACTGCCAATACAGCTTCCCTTCCCTTCCATTCCATCGCCCGCCACCTGTTCCTGCATTCGTGGTCCCCAGGAGAAAAGGGGGGGGGGGGCTCGTGGACACGAAACGCCACTGTCTGCCTGGCTGTCTGTCTGTCTGGTGCAGCAACCGCACCAGCCTTGCCACCGTTCGTGATCTGCATCGCGTCCTGGCTGTCGCAGCGGGCGGTCTCCCCCTCGTCCCAAAGCATCTGCACCGAAACCACGTGCCCTGCCCTGCCCATTACGAGAGTCCCAGAACGAGAGCCAAGACCGGCGTGCGTTCGCCCCTCCCCTCCCTCCTCCTCTGGTCTACCATTGCCCACCGCAGACACACCCTCCGTCGCACAAGCCAGCACGAGACAGGCTCGATTACACAATAGCGCCTCCCGTCTCGCGCCTAGCTCCTAGCTTCTCTCCTCGCTACCCCATCCTCCATATGCTGGGGAGGCGGGGAGGGACGCTATTACGAAGCCGGTGGGAGTGGCAGAGTGGCAGGCGGGGTGGTGGCGTTTACCCCGTATTTTGGCTTTGGTGGTGGGGAGGCGCTAGGGTTTGGATGGAGGCGGGGTAGGGGGGAGGGGGAGGTTCCGTGGTACGAAGGAGATGATGTGTGACTAAGGAAGGGATTGGGTCGGCGGGATTGGGTGGTCACGAGAAGTTGGAGACGGCTAGACAGATGCGACGGTGTATGTGCGAATGAATGAATGTTTAGAGAGAAGAGAGACTGGGCAAGGGCGAAGGAGGCGAAGGATACGGCGCTGCTTTTGCAAAGCTGCTGTTTGTCAAGAGTTGAGACTTGAGATGGCCTGAGCGGCGAGAGACCCACATGATTACCCCCTACTGAGATGTAGATACTGTGCGCTTGGCGATGGCGGCGAGGAAGAACAGACGGGCTGTTTTGCGTTTCCCTCCTCAGTTGTTTGTGCATGCCGATCTCTCTTTGCCTCAGGCTCCTTGCTAATCTAGACTCTCAGAATGAATGAATGGCCTGTTGTGTCGGTCTTTGCGTCGTGGAGACCTCTCGTTCGACTCGACTTTGCCTCTCCACTCGAACAACAAGAACAATCTCCTCTCGTCCGTGAAACGTGAAGACTTGCAGTGGACACTGTACACACCACCTATGCATGTTCTCCACACGAGGGAGGCATGGCGGACCAACAATAATAGGATTCATCATTCTTCCGCCAGAGCACGACAGCTCTCACACGTGTTCCTGGCCCAATTCCGCTGCAGGTACATGTGTACAGGACGGAGCAAGGCAAGTACCGCCTAGAATTTCCAATTCCAGACCGTCCAACAGCACGGAAATGCCAGAGTGCTCTCTATGGTGTATTCCATACACGCGCCAGTGTGTACGGTAAGCTGACGACGGGAACCAAAAGGAACCAACCAAAACACCTCAACGAATCATTCTTGCTGTCCCGTCGCCCTCTCCCCCAGCGAGCCGACGCAAACGGAAATTTGCCTCCGTGGCATGCAAACATCCTCCTGCTCTACAATTGTCTTTACGCAGCACAGCGGATGACCGGCGCGAATACCTACCCGCCAGGAATTTCGCATTCCTCGCTCGACGCCTCAGCGAAAACTCTTCGCTTTGTCTCACTCCTCCATGGTCGCTGGGGAATGCGGAGTCGCCGCGAAGCCCACCTCGCGACCTCAGCCTCAGCCTCAGCCTCGTCAATGCCGTGGCAGCAAACATTGAATGGCGTTTCTGGGCGGATCAGGGCGTTGGAAGATTTTTTCTTTTTCTTTTTCGCCGAGATTGGAATGGAAATCTCTGCATTGAGGCTGAGAGGCTGAGCAGCTCACCGGGCAACATGGATGGATGGGTGCAGTCAGCAATCGAGCAACGCTGACATTGGCATTGACGCTTCGACCTCCCCTCAGTCGCACGGGAGGCCACCGATGTCAGCATCTGCGCTTCTCCTTCGAAGCTTGCTATCCGATCTGACGCACAGTGAGCAAGCCATTTCTTGAATCATGTGACTTTCATACATTTCATCACATGGCTCTGTCTTTACAGAGAGTCACGTGCCCCCTTTCTCATCCTCTCATCAACACCATCGCCGCCTCGCCCTTCCGTATCCCCACTCCCTCCACCGTCGCCGCTTTACCCCATCTCAAAATCCCTCATTCCCGCTGCTTTACTCGGCGCCAGCGACGCAAGGAGGTCCCGTCCGTCTGTCTAAGACAGACACAGCGAGCGAACCCACACACATGTCGTGCACGCCCGCCGCCGCATTCCTCGCCTTCGCACCCCCCAAATCCATGTGTCCGTCCGGCTGTCACATCCCCTCCTCTCCTAAACCCCTCATACGCACATTCCTCGCACGCACGCACGCACATGACGCCTTCCCCTCGTGTCCGCACACTCCGCTGCTGGCGCCGCCCGAGTGGGCAAGCCGCGCGGGTAGCTGCAGGCCGGCTTTTGACGCGCTGACTCGTGCCGACGCAAGCCGGGGAGACGGGCTGGTCTGTCGCACGGGGCAAGCAAGGCGGGACGAAGGCGTGCGACGGGATGTTTTGCATGCTGTGCGGTGCCGCTGCCGGTGCCGGTGCCAGTGCCAGTGCCGAGGTGGGAGATGGCGGGGCGTTTCTCTGGTGTCGCACGGCGGGGGAGGGGGCAGGCGTCCTGGCGGCTGGTTTGGGGAAGACGAGGAGGCGCTGGCGGGTGGGAGATGTGGGCGCGTCTGGATGGGGATGGCGGTGCGGATGTACGGGTCGCCAGGGATCGTGAGGTGGGACGGATGGCTGGTTTGGGGGTTGGCCGAGGGAGGGAGGGGGGTGGGTGGTGCGTCGACTGTTTTCTTTTGGCGGGGATGCGTTCGGGAATAGCAAGGGGAGCAGATATGAGATCTGCTGCTGCGTCTGTCATTATGGATCGGTGAGGCCAGGTGGGAAATCCGCGCAAGGGAATTTGGTTTGCTTGAACGCTGTGGATCTGAGGGCGCAGCGGCTTCCCCGTTTGGGGTTTGCCGGGGGATGCGCTTGATGCTTGTTTAGTCTTTTTTTTTTTTGGAATGCTCAAGGAGAGCAGCAAGCATTTGGATATCCGATGTGTCTGCGCCGGATTGTCGTGTCTCGGTGAGCTTGGATAGGGAAGCCGCGCACGGGAACCTTCTTGCGGTACATGTATGGATCTGGGCTTGTGACGGATGCCTGGTTTGGGATATGCCGAGGAATGAGCTCGTAGGTACTGCTTTCCTTCTTCGGATGTTTTGATTTGGCAGAGCAAACATTTAGATATTCGATATATAGTCATGTGTCTCAGCAAGCTTGCAGAGTAGACCCGCTCAAGGACGATCTGATTGATCATGCTCGGTGCGACGGATGTCTGAGTTGGGATATGTCGAGCGATGAGCTTTCTTGACGGCTTGGCTATTTGCTTTCTCGGGCTGTTCTGGGAGAGAGAGCAAGCATTTGCATATCTGATGTAGATCCTCATGGTATGTCCAACCATTTCTCGGTGAGCGTAGACGGCAAGCCCGCACGCCGTGAGGGACTGCTGATTCGGGACATGTCGGAGGATGGGACGGGTTGGATCTCCTCCTTCAGGTATGCTTTGGCAGAGAGAGCAAGCCTCTGCTTCTAAGTTTTGAAACCCCTGCTCTAGTTAGCAGCTGCCCGCCCAGCTCTCCGGAATCGAGCGCCCAGCTCTCCGGAATCGAGCGCCCAGCGAGGAGAGTCACCTTGCCTGCTCGCTCCTGACACCGTATATCTGTTTAAGCGCGCGGTTTCTGATCAGTGGTTAAGTGGTATAACGGTGCGCGCAATATGCAGCGCTGGCTTAACCATTGAGATATAAAAATGAAAGCCAAAGCATATTTTCTTAACATTTAATCCTAAGTCCTATTCTTTTTTCCCCCCTTTTCTCCTTTTCATCCTTATTTCCAGAGCTCTGCTCCTTTTCAGTCATTATGTCTTTATGATATCTAAGAAGTCTGCTTAAAGAGTCTCTTTTGAATCTCGATCTAAGCAGGTGAAGGATTTCTGATTTGGGAAATGCGAGGGCATGAGCATCTCTCCTGCCTACGATTGGTGTGTAGTGTATGATCCGCAAACCCTCCATTTAAGATGATAAGAGCAAAGAGAGAAGAGATTTAATGGCTAGAGTTGTCAGTGAAATGAGCCATAGCGAAGATCTGTTCATGGAAAGAAAGAACGAGGAATCAGGGTTTTTCACAGGGAAAGAGGGCAATAGAAATGGGCAAGTATCTTTGCTCATTGGCATGCCAAGTACAATAAGGGGACTGCTGGTAATTATGGAATCTCCTCTTCAAGCTCGTAGATCTTGATTCTGAATAGTATAAACTCAGATCAAAGAATTCAATTCGAATTTACTAACTCTCTAGAACGGCCAAAACCAAATCCTACAGGGACTGTGATCCTGACAATACCAGCTCGTCTACAAGATTCGATCCGGATTGGGAAGGAGCAGAGGAGCTGGGAAAGAGGTAAGCAACGTCGACAGCGTTGCGGGAATGAGAGCTGTGGAATCAACAATTGAAATACTACGTACGAGCCAAATATTTAAGACTTCTACACCTTAGACATACACAAGACACGAAATAATTCACAGCTATCCACATTAGGTATTGGTTTGATGTCTAAACGCACAACGGATTTAGATATAAGCAATATACGATCACAACAACAGACAATCATCAACCTAAGTCCGTTGTAAGAACTTTTGATTTAAGGAAAAGGGACGAATACCTTGCGAGGAAAAGAAACAGTGAAAGATACTTTCATTCCATCCTTAGCACAGTCATCTAACAGCGAATATTAGATCGAGAACTCGTTCCAGCACTTTGTCACCTCCATCATCAGATTCTATTCATCCGCAAACATGAGTGGCAAACCTGTTCCAAGCTCGACCTCACGACAGTCTCTGAGGTCAGTCAAATAATTGTGCCACCTGGGCTCCCTGGCTAATCATCTCTAGAAAACCACAAAAGATCGTCTACGTCGATGTTGGCCCCGACAAGCAGAGCTTCGGCATCCACAAGGACCTTCTCTGCGAGAAGTCCAGATACTTCAAAGCGGCTTTCGGCCGCGGTTTCAAAGAGGCCATATTGGGCCGCGTTGTCCTCGAGAAGGAAGACCCCGAGGTATTTGGCTTCATCGTCGAGTGGCTGTACACGAGCGCTATCAAGGAAGGCTATTGTGCAAAACCCGGAATGCCCAGTGCAGAGGGTTCTGCGGGCTTTCAGCAGGTGCCGGACATACTCACGTATGTGGATATCTGGGCCCTCGCAGACTATCTTCAGATGCCTGAGCTTCAGAATCATGTTATGAAGGCTATGTTTCACGGGTTGATCTCGCAGGAGCAATTGGAGCAGGTGATTCTAAAGCCAATCTTGTCAGAAACTCTATTCGGATCAGCACTGCAAAGATATTTCGTCGATTATTGCGTATGGACCAACGCGTTACAAGTCGACTTTTACAGAGAACCATCGTTCCCTAAGGTATTGCTTTCGGAAATCACGGTTGGACTGGCAAGAAGGCTTCGTGAAAAAACAAAAAAGGATCCGAGTCCTCTTGCCATGATGAGCAACTATCTTGTTCCGGAGAGCAGTTGATTAGGCATTCAATTTTCAGCAGAGAAAGTTAAATAATTGAGAGAACTCGAATGATGACGTCTGGGAGAATCGGAATCTGTGAGGGGATGGATGATGAAGGAAAGGGGAAGGGAGAGGCAGAGCTGAGAGATCCAGGCACATTATCTGGTACTTGAGCAATTCAACATCTCTCATCTCTCGAAGAGTTCGATGGCTGAACAAGACATCATGAGATAACAAAGAATAAATACTTTCAACGGGTTCCCTCTCAAGCATTACTAGGACACAGTGGCTGAACATCAGATATGAAAGTTTAGGTTGCTCTCTTTTAACAGTCATTCACGCAGCAGAAACAGCCACATATGGCCATAGGTTCAAGAGAATTGGGCATCCCGCCTACTGCCATACACAAGTTTGAGGTCCCTATGAATAATAGTTTCAACTCCCACGTATGCTGTGTCATCTCGGCCTAATATAGTCTTGTCAGGCAAGCTCTTGTGAATACTTTCATATGGCATGGTGAAGACATGGATTGTGATGGCAATAATAGCAAAGTGGTATATTACAGAAACGAATAGCCGGCTAAAAACACGGATGGGGTTACTTCGACGGCGCTTCTGCGTTGCTGCACCTAACCACCAGCCCGTTCTCATTCAACGGCACTCCCTTGCCTCCATACACCTCCGGCAACTGCTCTCCAAATCCCGGAATCTCTCCTGCCAAATTGCTACCATAGCTGAGAGGGTGGAACTTCTTGATCGTCTCCGCGCTCAAGAACAATTTCATCGCCGCGAACACCCAGCTCATAGCGAGAGGCACATTTACGAAGAACTTCTCCTTCAGCAACTCCGGGTATGCCGTGCTGAATGCCTGGATCGTCGCCTTCGAAGACGCGCGGATGTTGGGGTCCATGCGCAGGAAACTGACGCCGAGGTAGTCATGCACCTGGATCATGCGGTACCGATCAGGGCCGTCTGAGGGGATCTCCTCGGTTGCAGCGGGGAGATTGAGCTCGCGCACAGAGAGCTCCATCAGGGCAGTGCGCCACTTGAGGAACCTGGAGCAGCGTCAGTCCGGCGGGCATAGGTGCTGCAAAGGACTAGGTCATACTCGTCGACGTTGCCAAACGTCCCCTTGATGTCCTTAGCCGCCCCATAGACGTTCCACGTGACGATTTCCTGCTGGCCGTCGGACGTCTTGTAGGTCGTGACGAAGCCGAGATCGCCGAACTTCTCCTTGTCGTGCTCGCTGTCGGCGAGGAGCTTGAGCGGCTGCATCTCCTTCCGCCACTTCAGAGCATCGGTCAACTGCGTCTTGGTCTTGGCCAGGTCGTTGTTGTTAGCACGAAGGAACTTTGTGAGCACGATGGTTGTCGGCACGTGGGACAGATCGGTGAGCTCAACACCCCACATCTCCTGGTGCTCCGCATCTTTAATGATCTGGGGTAGCGCGGCAAAGAGCTCCGACAATGGGGTTGCGGCTTCCGGCTGTGATTCGCCTGTAGTGGCATCTGGAGAGGTCGCGGGCTGGCTGGCTGGTGTAGATTCCGCGGAGTTTGGAGAAGCTGAAGTGGCCGGCTCGGCCGTAACCTCAGCGTTGGCACTCATTTAGGAGGGTTTATGCTCTCGAATGTGTTGTTTGGATGGAAGATTGATGGGTGTTGAGGTGTTTCTCGAGGTGGGATCAGATTAGATAACTTGGTGGTGGAGTGGAGCGCGCCTTGGCGTAAGTACAGACGCGCGTTTCAACGAAGTACAAATATAGCCTGTTTATAGCAAACGCCACAGAAACTAAGAACGAGAGTAACAGGTATGAGGCACTCTTCTCGTTATTTTGATAAGTGGAAACTAGTCGAGTTCCCTCGCTGGTAGAGTGTATATAGTTCAATCCGTTGTCATTTCTCATTTATGATGCTAACTAGCCGTCTATATGTCCAACCTATCGCCGATCTCCTATGAACTCATCTACGTGCGTTTCCACCTCTTCTTCCCTCCTCTCGTCATTCCCCTCCAAAGTCGCATCAACATCATCCATATCCCCCAACATCCCTATCTCCTCATCCCTCATCACCACCACCTCCGTCGACGTCGCACCCGCTTTCTGGACCGCCACATACACCGCACTCCCTAGGATCATCGCGCTGCCAAACAGACTCCATCCCCCAGGCACGGTGCCCCACACCCACCGATCAAACAGCAGCGCAAACAGCATCTGCGTGTACACCATATTATTCGCACGATTGCTCTTCTCGTGACTCAGCCCCGCCGTCAGCATGAACTGCATGATGAACCCGCACGTCCCGAGGGCGAGCAGCATCGCCCACTGCCGCAGGCCCTCGGGCAGCTTGAAGTGCAGGCTCTCGGAGTGCAGCGCCGAGGTCGCCGGCGAGAAGGTCGAGATCGAGAGAACCAGCGTCGAGACCAGCGTGCACCACGTCGCGAAGTAGTTCACGGAGATCAGCGGGTGCGCCCGCTTCCCGATCCACCGGATCGTGGTGTAGGCGCCCGCGGCGCCGAGGACGCCGAGGAGCGAGACGCCGATGGCGGAGAGGCGTTGTGCAGATGTGGGCGTGGGGAGGTGGAAGTCGTGGCTCCCCGTGGAATTGGTGGCGCCTGCGGCGGCAGGAACTGTTTCAGGTGAGCCGAGATGGAAGAACGATGTTGGACGGGCGATCAGCACGACGCCGACGAGGGAGATGAGCGAGGCGATCTGTTCGACCCGCGTGAACTTCTCGCCGAGGAGGAGGTAACATGCGAAGCTCGCCACTGCAGGCGCGAGGAAGGTGATTACGGTCGCTTCGGCGATAGGGAGGTACTGCAGGGAGTAGTACATGCCGAAGATGCCAAAGAAGCCCATGAGGCCGCGTGCGACCAGTAGGCTACGCACACCTTTCTGACCGAGCGGGAAGTAGGGCACGGAGGTGTACCACATGTAGCCGCAGCAGCACAGCAGCGTGATGCCCATGCGCGCAAACAGGATCTGGAAGGGATCCATGCCCTCGCCTTCGAGCTCTAGGAGGCGCGTTGTCACGTTCATGAGGGCACCGAAGAACTGAGCAAGAGAGACGAGCCAGAGGCCGCGGTTGCGCTGCCAAAAGCGTCCGGAAGGAGGCTTTCCATGTGTCTGGAGGGGCGGGGGAGCCAGAGACATTTCGCCGATAAGAGAGGCGGGAGTGGGAGCGGCCGCTGCGACCGGAGTCGGAGAGTCCGCCTATTGTGCTTGTGGAGAGGCGGCGGAAGGAGTCTGGGTCGAGGAGGGTCTCATCATGCTTGAATGACTTGGCCCCAGTGCCGGCTGGGCTATTCAGGGCTATGTCGAGGGCAGAGGGGAAATCATCGAGAGGGATTTCGATGGTTATGGGTTTGTAGGTTGAGTCTGAACGGTCATGGGCGGACATTGAGACGTGGATGCATTGCAGTCCGCGAATGACTCGGAGCGCCGGCAGTAATTTTCGGTCACCCGTGCCGGTGAGGAGGATCTGGAGTAGCCGCGAAAGTTGGCTGCTCTTCAATGAGCGATAATGAACAATGTGAGAACGAACAATAACGAAGAGGAGAAAGAAGAGTGATGTAAGAAGAAACTGGAGCTGGAGATGACGAAAAGAGGAAAACAGGAAGGTTCACGGGAGGTGGGAGGTGGGAGGTGCTGTGGCGGCTTACACTTTTCAGATGCGGGGAGGGGTTGGGCTGGACTGGGCTAAGACGGCAAAGAAAGTCTCGAATGGCCGGCCGGCCGTCTTGCTTTCGGACCAGCAGTGTAGTGTGCCTACCTTGGACCTATAATGCCCATAATGCCCATAATAACGCGTACCAGATAACGCTTCCGTACCTTGTGGCTTTGGGAGCGCTTGCGCGATGTCAGTCGGCTTTAGCTGGTTCTGCCATCATTGGCTGGTTATGAGGTGCTAGAGCACGGATTCGAGTTTGGAGGTTGTGGGATCGATCCCGCGCGCATGCGCCTGATAGAGATACATATGCAGAGGTACTGTACCTAGATACATACATACATACATACATACATACATACATACATACATAGCATACCTAGAGATAGCGATGCGACTGGCGCTTCGGGATTAAATGGAAATTGCCGCCAAACGTCGCGGCAGACAGAGTTTCGATATCTAGAAGTTGGGATACCGTCAATGTGATATTCATCTTGAGAAACTAAGTTATGTGTTGGGTATTTCTGCTCTCGTGCTCTGATGCCGAGTTGGCGAGGTTGTCAATGGCACGTGAGACTTGGGGGTCTTCGGGGATATATTGCTCCGTGATCTTAGACGACTCGCCGAAGCTCCCATAATCGGAGTTGGATTTGATAATCCGATGGGGAATATGGATAGTAAGAGGTCGAGATGCTTAGAGCTGTAAATTATTATCTTCCTAGTTTAAATTTTCTGTCTTTACTCTTTGATCTCTCGGTTCAGATTTCTTCATAGTTTGGGTTACCCGTGCTCTCTCTATATTCTTCGCGCTTATGCTGGCAGAATGCTAAACAAATTCATTGTATTTGAATACATATTCAGATGAATACGCATCCTTAAAGTCTAGTTCCAGATTTATATATTCATAGAGTACATAAAAACATCTGTGAATGATGAGAATGCTAAGATAAGGTATCCTGTAAACGAGCTAAAAGTCGTTAGACGCGTATAAAATATATATACTAAACTATAACCTCTCTCTGCGCATGGCGGCATGGGTATTTGTATATAATACAGCGTTTGTATAAGGGTTTAAGAACCCTTATGCATTAAGCCGTTGTCTCTATAAACTTCTTATATTTTACAGAGATCACCGTCACTACCTCGATAACAATCCTTCTAACACTGCAAGCATAGGCACGGATGTGCGATCTGACACTTTGACTACACCTTCACCGTGCCTCCACACACTGCACCAGAGTCCTGGTTGTTGACAACTCAAAACACAACAATTTTGAGAATGCTGAAAGTATCCACCAGAAGCAGACATGTATTCCCACGCATCTCCTACCACTTCAGCAAGATTGTCTTTACCCATTCAGGCAGGGTGCAAACTCGTCAGCTCGAGGTAGAGCGCAAGTTTTTAGTCACACCAGTTGCTCTCTCCTATCTGCGTTCCAATGGTGGAGGTTCAGGATTCAAGAAATACGAGAGCCTCGGAAAGCAGACTACCCACGACACGTACTACGACAGGGACAACTTGCTCTTTTCAAAAGGAGTTTATATTCGTCGGCGGAATGGACAATGGGAGGCGAAGATCCGCACCGGTGGCGATTTCATCAATTCGGCGTTCACGGAGATCAGTGGCAATAATGCAGTGAAGGAGGTTATCAAACAAAACTTGACTGTCTCCACAGACGGGATTAGCATCGAAGAAATGCTGGAGCATTGCGTTGAGTTTGTCACGGAGCGAGAGTCCTGGATGATTGACGGCAGGTTCAAGGTTGACGTCGACACAACAGACTTTGGCCATATCGTTGGGGAGGTGGAATTGACAAGAACCCTCCAGTATACCAATACCGAACATGGCGAGGAAGAGGAGGAAAAGGTGATTTTTTGGAAGGAAAAGATGGACCAAGAGATCAAGGCTTTCATGCAGTCTTACCCACAAGCATTCCCGGCTGGACGCCCGGTTGGAAAACTGAGTGCATACTTCCACAGGAAAGCAGCCTGTAATAGAATGTGACGACGTTGTCCCAGCTGAATCCAGATCACGATGCATGCGATCGTCGGCGCTGGGAATCAAAATTTTCTATACTCCGGTACCTCAGACTAAGGATATTTCTTGCCTGCAAACAAACGTTGTGTGCCATAATTCCTCGCTTTAACTAAAAACAACAAAATGGAATTGAGGCCATTGTTGAATGCTACTGTTCCATGCAGGTCTCCACCATCAGCCTTCAGATTCTCTCTCATGCCAGGTAATACTACTGATCCACAGCGTCTTGATCCGCCCCTTCTCTCCTGACTACCACGAACGGTCTCTCACCATTCCAATTCCTTTGCCTTGCCACCACTTAAGGAGCACCCTACTTTGCTCGCCTTAGTCCAATCATAAAATCCGCCTCTCTCCACGAACGCAACCGACTCCCACCTGACTTGGGCCATCGCCTTGCTCACGCCAACCTCCAAGATACTCTCACTCGCTTTCTCCTCCCCATCGCCTTTATCCAGAAAGCGCATATGCTCATCCAAAATCAAATAACTCCCTTTCATCATCTCATTGCTCTCCGGCAGGAAACACTTCAGATGCTTGTGTCTGTCGCAGAACGCCTTCCACTGCTCATCGCTTACGAGAAACGAGCGCGCATCGCGCTTGCGCTGCTCATTATCATTCTCGCCAGTGACGATCAGGCACTGGAAGACCTTCCACCGGAAGGGCTGAAACTGCATAATCATATGAGTCATATCTTCATCCCAGTTCAGCCGACATACAACGGTGTTGATTTTGAACTTGATACCAAATTGTTGACACCAACTGGCAACCTTGGTCAGTTGCACCACGTTTTCTCCACTCCTGCCTCTTCCGATCTTGATATTTGTCTCTGGGTTGAACGAATCGCAGGATATCGCGAGGATGTCGATAAACGCGGCATTCTCGCGCAAGAACTTCTCGGTGATCTTCGAGCCATTCGACACAATGCTTATGCTTTCTATCCCCAGTTCCCCTTTTCCATAGCGGAGAAGCTCACGCATGAACGCGGGATACAAGAAAGGCTCACCGCCTGCGAAATTGAGTTTCTTCATCCCGGCTTCTTTCAAGAGCTTCATTCCGCGCTTGGCTTGGTCTAGGGAGAGGATGCTGGAGGTCTTCTCGGTGTGGAAGCAGAAGCCGCATTCGTAGTTGCATTTGCGTGAGAAGTGGTAATTGACTGAGACCGGAGTTTTGGCTATGCTCGGTTGTTGAAGTTGATAAAAGTAGTATAAGAGGTAGGCAGCGCCACTCATGATGCAAGAAGCACCTATGATGCTGGCGACGATTGGACTGCTGAAAAGAATTGAAGACAACATGGTGAAAGTTGGAGTTGTTTTCTTTAGCAATTTTCAGGCGGAATAATTTCAATGATATGAGAATCCACCTGGTTAATATTTCTCAGTCTGCCAATGGGTGACTGGTCTCTGACGAGTGCTTGCATATCCTGTGTGCCTAGTCATTTGAGTGCGCCTGGTCATACGAGGTGTTGAGCTGTGAGCTTGTTAAAGCGTAAAGCCCGACGCTTGTGATGTGGGTATGGCATCCTGTCTTCCTTGAATGATGGATATTGTTGCCCAGTGTCCCTAGGTTGGCGCCTAGATTGAGGCTCATTATATGAAAACCATTCGCTGCTCCCAAAGACCTATGCGGCTCAGCACGCTTTAGGATTCTGGGCTTCTTGGTCTGCGTAATCCCACAAGCCAAGCAAAGTTTGGGGAAAGTAACAAACTGCCACGTAGACTGCTGATGCAAACATCAACTGTCAGATCTATATTGAGTAAAGGATTTGGGTTTGGTGCCTGTAGACACCCGGGGATTCTCTGTTTGGAGAATTTATGAGAATCTTCAACATGCACACAGGCCTTTGAGAGCCCTTTCCTAATTTAGATAGTTTACAATTAATCACTTTAAGTTGATCACTTCAATATTCAACAATCTATTCAATCTTTGAGTATCCATTGCCAGCTCCACTAAACCCACATCAACCACATCAGAGTCCTTCCAGGATTGACTATCTTAACATCTAGACTTCAACCACCATGCCCCCGCAAATCTCCGTCATCTTCGTCCTCGGTACGTCGTCTTATCCTCCCCTGCTAAGTATATTGAGCCTCAAAATTCTAAGTTATCCCCAATAGGTCCCCCCGCAGCCGGCAAAAGTACCCTCAGCACCCTTCTCACAAAGAACTACCCCGTGCAACACATCTCGGTCGGCAACCTCCTACGGCGTCTCAGAAACGACACCACCCATCCCCAAGCAGGCGTCCTCGCATCTATGTTGAACAAGCAGGAACTGATCGATGCAAATATTCTGGTTCCCATCCTCAGGAACGAGCTGGAAGAGTCAGTGTCGCGAGAGCAGGGGAGGAGAGTGATCTTGGTGGATGGATTCCCGCGGAACTTGGAGCAGCAGCGGGAGTTTGAAGAGGCAGTAAGCATGCTCGCGAGCAAGTTGGCAGCGGCTTGTTTTGTGTATATTTCCTTGTATACTGACGCAACAAGCAGTTCGCAGAACCTGTGCTCGTTCTGCTCTTCAACTGTTCCAAGGAAATCGCGAAACAGCGTTATCTCACGCGCAATTTGGAAGGGCGGGAGGCGGATGACGAGGCAATGTTCGAGAAACGATAGGAGGAGTATATGCAAGAGAACGAGGATATCGTACGTCAATATCGGGAGAGGGGGCTCTTGGTAGAGGCCGATACTAGTACGGGGACAGAGGAGTCGCGCGAGAAGCTCTATAACAGACTACAGAAGGATACTAAGTGGATGGATGTTATGTATAGCAAAGCAACGCATCTAAGTACGGTAGAACACGGTGGTGAAGCTGGGCTGGCTCATGGTCGACAGGGTTAGAAAATTGATTATAATCATGATTTTTTAACTCGTAACCAAATCATGATTTAATTATAGACTAATAATCAAAATCAAATGAAAATCAAATAATCATGATTTTCTCATTAAACTAGTTGTTTAGTCTTAATTATTTATTAGTCTTTATTATTATTAAGTAGTTAATTAATGTCTAATGTCTATAGTTTAATTTACTTTATACATAAGGCCCTTTTAAGCTTATTAATTTTTAAGTCATGTGATTTTTATAACAGAACTACTTTTAAAAAATGATAGTAGATTTACACGATCTATAAAAAGTATATGCATATACATATAAGGTGAGGTAGTAAGGTGTAAATGTGGAGGACATTTAGCTCAGTGGATACGGCTCGGCATGCTGAGACAAGCTGCCAAGGACGGTGAGCCTGTCGAAAAGACGGGTTTCTTTGCTAAGGTAGGCATCCAGCTGCTGCCTTGCAGTCAAGTGGGCCTGTTGGCTTCTGATCTCTTCAATCATCAATCAAGGCCACGGAGGCCTACTACCCTACGCCTCTATAAAGAAGCGGTTATGTTCCCGTGCCTCCACAGCTTGAGAGGAGCAAGACGCCGATTCTTCTTCTGTTTATCCTCACCTCAAATTAGATTACACGCATCCTGTCCACGGTCACCGTCGCCGTCACGGCCACCGTCTACAGCCATGTCCCACGATTACCCCGGCATCAATCTTGACTTGCGCCATTATCCCCAGGGGGAGGAACCGATGTACCCCATTGGCGCTCACCACAACTGCTGGGGCACTGACTCGGAACTTTTGCCTGTTCGCGAAGTATTCATGATGATATTGATGGACAGCTTGACAGACAAAGTTGACTGGCATAAGAAGGTTTTTGACGAGGAAATCGTCGCCAAATGGCGAAAGGAAGCGCTGGAGCAGCCTGACGATATACTGTACTTACATGTCATCGAGGACAAAACAGCGGAGAAGATCCCTAAGCCGCGTGGACGCATTATTTCAGAAGCTGCCTTTGACTACGTATGTGGCCTATCATTTTAGTGGTTCAAGTCTCACTAACAACTAGAATTAGTGCATCAAGGAGTTGAGGGAGAAAGCTGCTCACTTTGAAAATACGGGTCTTGTCCATACTCTCGATTCGGCGGGCAATACGGTCGTCAAGTCTGACACTGTTGTGACCTTGCAATTGCAGAGGGATCTCCGAAAGGCATTCGACCAACTGCGGGCCGATCAGGCATCTGACGTCGACTGGCATCCACGTAGTGGTGAAATGGTTCAAGACTTAGTTCACCCTTCCATGTACCCCTTTATCTATGGTATTCTCTTCAGTGGCCTCAGGTCTGAGATCAAGCTAATACCGACATTTAGGTAAATCAAATTTTCTCCAGGAAGAAGTCGTTGGGGTATCCGATGCCGTTGAGGTATGGGCCGGCAAAGGCGAAACCGCGCCTGAGCAGGGGAAAGACGACATTGTTGATCCAAATCTGCCAGCAAGCTATCGCAGTAGGCGACTCGGGCAGCAATATTCTATAGGTGGTTCCAGTGTCCCACCCGAATACTGGTCTAGTAAGTATCAATGGCTGCCAGCAAACTTGGCTTTCCAGGAAGACGGGACTGTGAAGTTCACGAGCTACATCAACAACCTCCACCCGAAGAAGTATCCTGAGATCTACCGCACTATAGAGAGGCTTGTTGACACGGCTATTCCTGCGTGGGACCAATGCCTTACCAAATACAGAAATTATAAAAGAATTGGTGTCGGACGGCAAAGATCGCGCTTCTCTCAGCCTGAGAGCTGCGAGTAGGTATCCCCAAATTGAGATCCTTTTGTCTGGAATGTTAATTTCTTTCTTCTCTCTGCATAGAGAGGATGATGATCACCTGTGGGAACCACTCAACGCCGAAGTGCTAGCGCGGCACGATATTGAGCTTTCCCAAGACGATTTGGATGATCTTGCAGGGGACGAACAAAGCGACGGAGAAGGTGAGATTTGCCCTAGAGAAGCTGATCAATAAGCTGAATCACGCCGAAGACATTCAACAGTTAAAATGGAAGCATGTTCGCGACCCCATACTCCCCGAACCCGATGATGTGACAGAAGTCGACTACCTCTGCCGGGAGAGCCTTCGCGAGACATTCAAGGCGACCGGGCTGCAAGTTATTGTTAAGATGGCTACAATCCAGTTGACGCCCGAGAAGCCTGAATTTCCTATGGGCGGCTGGCATGTAAGTTTCCTTGTCAAATAAATCCCAGTAACTTGCTAAGGGATGACGGTGTAGATCGAGGGTCAAATGAACGAGCGTATCTGCGCAACAGCTCTGTACTACCTTGACAGTGAGAACGTGACGCCCAGCCATCTGTCTTTCCGCATGCAAACTTCATCTTACCAAGACGACTTGCAAGAAATTGCCGGCCAGGACGCCTATAACTGGCTCGAGCGTGTATACGGCACTGCGCTGGGTCCGTCAGGATACGTGACAAACGCCTGCCTCCAGTACTATGGGAGTGTCGAGACTCGACAGGGGCGTCTGCTTGCATTTCCCAACCTGTTGTATGTACCAAACGCTCTTCCTTCCTTGAGCCGAACACTTTCCAGCGGATGCTTTATTAAGCAGCGGCGAGCTAACCAATGCTGCTACGCAGTCAACACCGCGTTTCCCCCTTCAAACTTCAAGATCCAACCAAACCAGGCCACAGACGCTTCATCGCGCTCTGGCTTGTCGACCCGCACCAGCGTATCGTCTCGACTGCAAATGTGCCGCCGCAGCAGCTAGACTGGTGGGCCGAGGCTGTCTTTGGCGCTGGTGAACAGGCCACGCGCAGTGAGATGCCACCCGAGGTCCTTCAGCTGCTCTTGGAGCAAGGGCTGTCTAAGAAATTCCCGAAAAGTGACTTGAGCCAGGCGCAGGGCCGTAAGATGCCCCCCGAAATCTTGGACATAGTGCGCCAAAAAGACATCATGCCTAAGGGTTTGATGACTGTTGAGGAGGCTAGGCAGCGTCGACTAGAGTTGATTAATATCAGGAGTCGCTTTCATGAAACTTCGGAGGATGGCTGGCAAAGTGTTGAATATTCTTTTTGCGAACACTGACCAAACTGACAAATGGGTGTAGTCTAAGCAACAGTTAGCAGATACAATGGCACATATTCATAGAGGTTCTGTCCCCTGTGATAGTAACATAAATATTACCCTTTGACGTCTTTCCGCTATTTATAAATAAACACTATGCTGCTTTTAACATGTACAGTATTGCGGATAGATTCACATAGTATTTTACAGCTAGTCCGTCAGTCGAAGCCTCTTTCGTACGTCATCTTCATGATCCAGATGACATGCCGACGAATCCGGGCTGTCTCAGGACAGTTAGATTTTGGCCGTCAGGATTGACTGTCCGCGCACTACACCACAAATCATGTGAAGTAATATGGGTGATTAAAGGCTAATATAAGTCGCTGTACCATCTTATTAAACTTAAGCAAAGATGAACTAGTGTAGAATTTAGATTCTAAAGTTTTTAAGGTTAAAAGAGTAAAGTTTTCTAATAATTAAGATGTAAGCTGTTTACTAAGAAATTTATAATAAGTGTATAGTATAGTAGTTCTCTAAGTTCTATAATGAGACCTTACTTTAGATAGGAGTGCTTTTAGATATTTTAAAGATGTCTAGGATAAGCTAGGATTTAGCTATTTCTTAACTATATAAATGCGTTAAGGGTGAGATAAAAATAAGGTAGTAATAGAGCTTATGTTATTATTTATTTATATTCTTTAACTTGAGATAATAAGATAATTAATGATATATCTAGGCTCTTCAGATGACAACTAAGCCAGACCGTCTGTTAAGAGCTTGGCTCTTAACATAGCTAAGTTGCCAGTTAGAAAGGGGTATAGCTTGTGTATTATTTAGAGCTGAAATGCACCGAGGTGGGAGCGATGGCTGTGCAGAGTATGTTAGAGATCCGTATATAGCTTCAGAGGCGACCAATAACACATTGAATCACTCCTTTTTATGTGACAGCTGCCAAATTATCCATTTAAATATGGATTTCATTCCTTCCCAAACCTCCACTTCATTGATCTGAAGGGAATCCCATTTCAAATTTCCCAGGACGTCGCGTAGTCGCAACTCCTATCCCCAACCCCCTAAAAAAAAGAAAACCCCCCCCACCCACCACCAAAAAAAAAAAAAAAAAAAAACAACCCCACAC
>Ga0123337_10000365_pt1 | contig 79618 bp, 69 predicted proteins | sample frozenSSSSmetaG_FD_89792 | JGI IMG/M metagenome (GOLD analysis project Ga0123337, IMG submission 89792) | Glacier valley bacterial and archeal communities from Borup Fiord, Nunavut, Canada, to study Microbial Dark Matter (Phase II) -... | ecosystem: Environmental > Aquatic > Freshwater > Ice >...
CCTCAACTTGAAGGACAACTCCCCGAACGGTCAGATTTTCTCCGTGGCCAAATACGAAACCCGCAACGCGGCGCCGAACCTGTCGGATGTGGTGCTCGCGTTTGTGAACCTCGACCGCAACGCGACCCCGGCCACGTTGGGGACAAACAAGTTCAACGTGAACATCGACACCGACGCGAACGGTGTGAACGACTTCGGGATCAAGTCAGGCCGCCAGTACAATGTCAGGAACATCGCCGCCTATCTCGGCACCGATTCCAACCGGCGCAACATCTTCCTCATCCCCGGCGACATCTCTGGCGGCGATCTGCTGTCGCAGGGACTCTATGTTTCCCTGAACCGCGTGCCGCTGGCGGACGGTGATTGGGCGACGGCCCCCTATGAGGCGCAGTATCTGAAACTCTACGATGTCACGCCGCCACCGGCCTTGGGCGCACCTTCTCCGAATCTTGCAATGTTCGGCACGGTGGTTGGAAACCAGGTCACCTTCACTTGGGCCGCCGCCAGTGATCCGGACGGCGGGATTTCCGGCTTTCATGTGCAGATCGGCACCACGTCCGGAGGAGCGGAGCTGTTGGACACGCAGACCTCCGGCACCAGCCAGTCCGTCACCGTGGCCTATGGCACCACGCTATACGCCCGTGTGCAACAGATGAACAACGCGGGAATTTCCGGCCACTACAGCAGTGCCTCCGCCGCCGTCATCGCGCTCGATCCGGTGGCGGACAGCGATGGCGACGGCCAGTCAAACGCGGCCGAACAGATCGCCGGGACCAACCCGCTTTCCAGCAGCTCGGTGCTGAAAGCGACCTCCACCTCTGTTTCAGGAAACGATGTGAATGTAACCGTCGCCACCGTTTCCGGTAGGACCTATCAGTTTAAATCCAGCACCACGCTCGCCGCGCAGTCTTGGAGCGTCATCGGAGCTCCTGTCACCGCCAGCGGTCCGGCCACGGTATTCACCCACGCCAACGGAGCAGGCGATCCGAAGCGGTTTTACCGGGTGAGGGTGGTGCCGTGAGGAAAACGGTGGTCCGGGACTCTATCTGTTCCCGGGAGTTTTCGTGTTTGCGGCGCTGCGGGGATCGACTTTTCCCGCCAGCGTGAGGGGATGGGAGCTGCCGGCGGTGGTTTCCAGATCCCAGGTCTTTTCACCGCAGACGACCTGGCAGGGGAGGCCGGATTTCGAATGGATCACGGCCTTGGTCAGACAGCCGTCTTCCCAGCTCATCTCCACCACGAAGCCGCCGCGCACGCAGAGACCGGCGACTTTTCCTGCGGGCCATGCCTTGGGCAGGGCGGGCAGCAGATGGAGCTTCCTCCTCCTCGGTATCTCCCAGCACCCGGCCCCTCGACTGCCATGCGGTCGCCGGTCCAGAGGCTGATCTCGTTGAACTGGATCCGCTCGATCTCCGTGCTGCCGAACAGCATCGCGCCCATCGGCCCGTTGCCGATCGGCAGGGCTTCGGTCATCCATTCCATCGCCGGCCGGTCGGACCACAGGCACCATTTTCCCGGCTCATTCGCCCGGGTCGGGTTTTCCTGCGCCGCGCCAGCGATGCCCGTCATCGATTCAAAGCCAAATGCGGTGGTGGCCAGGGAGGCGGAGAGCATGAAGTGCCGCCGCGAAATGGCGTTCTCAGGTGCGGCTGTTTTTTTCGTCATGACGGCTGCTGTGATGGGTTTGGGAGGATGTCCTTGTGGCCGATCGGATCAGAAACAGATTTTTACGCTTTAGCAAATCCCGCCAGGGGCTGTTGCGTCGGTAAGCGGAACATTTTCCGAGACCCGGGCTTGCCGTGTTTCGTGGTGGCCGGGGTTTCCACTAGGGAAATCACTAGAAATTTTTCCTGACCGGCGCGCCATCCGCGCTATTGATCTTCCAGACACCGATGTCCCGCAAGCCGCTCAGCGAATCCGAATTTGTCCTGCTGATCACCCGCTATCAGACGGCGATCTATGCCTACATCCTGACAATTTATCCGGACCGCGTCGCCGCGCAGGACATTTTGCAAGAGACCAACATGGTTCTCTGCCGGAAAGTGGATGAGTTCGAGCCGGGGACCAATTTCAAGGCATGGGCCTTCCGCGTCGCCTACTGGCAGACGATGGCGCAGCTCAAACGCGTCAAGCGTTCCGGACTGGTCGCCTTGGAGCCTGACGTGGTGGATCTCGTCGCGCAGGAGGCCGAAGAGGTGTTCGCGGATTTCGAGGACCGCAATTTCGCACTCAAATCCTGCCTGCAAAAACTCCCGGCGGGCGATGCCTCCATCCTGCTCGCTCACTACCAGCGCGGGGAAAGCCTTGCTGAAATTTCCGGGCGTCTCGGCCGCACCCGCGAGGCGCTCAAACAGGTTCTCCTTCGCATTCGGAAATCCCTCCGCACCTGCATCGAGCGCCAGATCGCCGGTAACGCCCGCGCCTGATCCGTTATGAAACCACCTCCACAGAATGATCACTGCCGCGACCCGTTTGACGACGCGCTCGACGCCGTCATTTGTGGTGACGCCACCGCGCGGGAAATTGCCATTCTCAACGACACGCTGCGCATCGATCCGGAAGCACGCCAACGTTATATCCAGGCGATGGCCTTCGAGGGGATGCTGGCTAGGGAATTTGCCCCGGCTGAGGAAACCGCAGTGCTGCCAGACCGCCGCCGCTGGCTCATGGCCGGTGCCATCGCCGCATCCGTCATTCTCGGCGCCACCTTTGCCTGGCGGTTCCAACAGAATCCCAGCATGGCAATGAATGCCGGTGACGGTCCGCCGGAAACCGAAGACGCGATCACCCACGCGGTTATCACCACTGCTGACAAAGCGACCGGTCGATTCGGAAAAAGCCCGCTGACCAACGGCCTGCGCCTCACTCAGGGGCTTCTGGAACTGGATCAAGGGTTGATAGAGATCACCTTCGACACCGGTGCCGAGGTCACGCTCGAAGGTCCGGCAAGTCTGCTGGTGGAGTCGGAAAGCAAATCCCGCCTCACCTCCGGACGCGCCTCGGCCTATTGCCCTGAGCAGGCGCGCGGATTTGTCATGCTCACTCCAACGTCATACATCCGTGACCTGGGGACCGCCTTTTCCGTCGAAGTGCGCGATGGCAGGGAAACCGATCTGCACGTCATCGAGGGCGAGGTCGAGGCGGCTGCCACTGGGCGCAACACCACCAACCCTCCGAAAATCCTCCGCCAACGCGAAGCGGTCCGGATGACGGGTGGGAGCATGTTGCCGATCAATTTCCGCCCTGAGTATCCGGGTGAACGCAACAAGCGCGCGGCGAACAACATTCCGCCGTCAGTCCATTGGTCTTTTGATTCATGGAGCGCGAACACCACCGTCGATTCCACCCGCGGGCATTTGCTGACTTTGTTGAAAAACGGCAAGCCGACCGCTCCTGACACCCTTGATGGTCCGTTCGGCAGCGCCCTCCATTTCGACGGTCAGCGGACGTTTGCGACCTCGGACTACCCCGGCGTGGGAGGCTCCCTAGCGCGCACCATCGCCTGCTGGCTGCGAGTTCAGGCGGACGACGCGCCATCCGGTGGCGCGCCAGTCGGAATCGTCGCATGGGGAGCCAGTCGTCCGGCGGGCAGTTGGCAACTCGCTTGGAACAACAGCGCCCGGCAGGGGACAGAGGGAGCGCCCCGGGTTGAGTTTGGCGACGGCTATGTCGTGGCTTCCACGGATCTGCGGGACGGCCGCTGGCACCATCTGGCGGTGGTCTATCTGGCAGGGCCGAAAGCGGACATCGCCACTCATGTCAGGATTTACGTGGACGGAAAACTCGAATCGGTCACCGGCCGCCGCCAGCGGCTGGTGGACACCGACACCACCGCCACGGATGCCAGCCCGCTGACGTTGGGGCGTTACCTTGGCACCACCCGCAGTCGCAAAGCGTTTCTGTTCGAAGGCGACATTGACGAGGTGACCATTTTCGAAGGGCCTCTTTTGCCCAAGCAAATCGTCCGGCTCATGAAGAAAAACACCTTGCAACCCTCGAAACCCTGAACGCTGGTCGGGAAAATTTCTTTTTTTGAGATTTATCTCCTCACCGTCCGATCGTCTCCGCTATTCATGTGTGATCCTCAAAAACGAGGAAGAGACGACATCAACCAATCCATCATATGAAATACAGTATCCTGCTCAGCCTCGGACTCGCGCTTTCACTTCCGCTTCACGCCGAGGAAACACCAGCAACACCAGCAACACCAGCAACACCAGCAACTCCAGCAACTCCAGCAACTCCAGCGAAGGAAAAGCACGATCCCGCCGAGATGTTTAAGAAAAAGGACAAGGACGCCGACGGCTTTATCTCGAAGGAAGAATTCAGCAAGGGCGCCAAGGATGCTGCCAAGGCCGAAGCCGCATTCGCCAAGAAGGACACCAATTCCGATGGCAAGCTCTCTCCCGAAGAGTTCGCCGCCGGCGGCAAAGGCAGTAAGAAGAAAAACAAGTAAGTAGCCTTTTCACAAGCCCGTCTCCTTTGGTTTTGTCCATCCCGAGTGATTGACGATTCCCAAGGGAGGCGGGTTTTTTTCTCCTCAGGCGGTGGACGGGGAAAAGTGGAGTGGGCCGCAAAGTCCATCGAATGGTATAAACAGGAAGTGAAGGAAATCCCCCGTCCCAACCATGGCGCGAGCGCAAAAGACGTCATCGTCGAACTGCGCCTCTACGTCGGGGAGTGGACGAACTTCTTCGGGATCAGCCATACCTACCCGTGGAGGTAAATGCAGTGGTTGCGCAGGGAAGCATCACGCTCATATCTGGGGAATGGGAGCGCAGCGGACATGGAGGACCTGACTGTTTCCAAATCCGTCCTCAAACCTGCCGGGACCAATCCGGGCGGGAGTCAGCAGAGGCCATAGTAGTTGGAGACACGAGCCGGAGTGCGGAATCGCACGTCAAAATTGCCGGAAGATTGCCTCCATTCCTCCGGCCATGCGGTCAGGCTTCGCGGGGTTTTCTGAGCTGCTAGCGCAGCAATGGCATTCACCCAGGAAGGGCTGAACTGCATGGGAACGTCCTAACTGCGTGGCGGATGGTCAATCCACCGACGACGCCATACGGCGAGATGGAACCGAGAGCCGCCGCGAGGGGAAGCATTTGGGCGTTTAGGAGCAGGCTTCGGCCTACTCCTTACGCGGGCTTGTCCCGCGTCCGAGCGGAACCGCCGTGTATGGAGCCTTACGCAGGGTGGTGTGGGACCCGGGAGCTAATTACTCCCGGGGACGCGATTAGGCCTTTCGAGGCTTGTAAGTGAGGATGATGGAGAGTGCATCTGCAATATCTTCCTCTGTTTGAATCTGCGTCCAAAAGTTCGCTCCGTCCGCTTCAAATGTCACGAAATGCCAGCGCTCTTGTGGCCCATCGTCACGAATGCCAAGCCACACGGAAGATCCTGAAACCTACTGCTCGCGCCACCAAGTAAATTTGTGGCGGCTACGCTCAGAAGGATGTGCGGCTAATCCAGATCCGACTCCAGCGTCGAATGTGATCACATGCCCATCAGATCGAGTGATCCGTCCGGTATAAAAATCATCGCCCATCTGATGGGCAAAGGTGTAGTCCGAAGGGATAACCAACTATCGAAATCCGAACGCCATGAAATCGAATCCTTCCGCGATCAAAAGCGCGGCAAGGCCTCCGGCATCATGCGTGCGGTCGCCTTGTTGTTCTCCGACGAAGGGCCGTATGGTCCCGCCATGAAAAATGCGGAAATTCAGACACTGACCGGACTTTCCATCTGCAACCTCGAACGTCCCTGACAGAGCTGCTGCGAGGTCGGGCCTCTCGCAGCCCTCGCTCGCAAGCCTCGCGCCACTCCGGGGCGTGAGGTCAAAATCACCGGCGAGATCCATGCACGCATCACCCAGCTTGCCTGCTCCAAGCCCCCGGCCGGCCATGCCCGCTGGACGCTGCGGCTGTTAGCTCGTCATCTGGTTGAGATCGAAGTCATCGTGATGTCTTCGTGGGTGGCGACGGACGTCGCACTTCGTTGGATTTCGCCGCCTGTCTCGACCATCTGGCAAACACCCTTCTGCCTGACGCCGGGAAAATTGTGTTAGTCATGGATAACCTCAACACCCACAAGGAAGCCTCGCTTTACGAAGCCTTCCCGCCCGAAAAGGCACGAGCCCTGTGTGAACGCTTCGAGATGCACTGGACGCCAAAACACGGCAGTTGGTTGAACATGGCCGAAATCGAGATCGGACTTCTGGGGCGGACCTGTCTGGATCGCAGGATCGGCTCAGTCGCGGAATTCACAGAAGAAGTGCAAGCCTATCTTGCCCGTAAGAACGAGGAGTCCAATTCCATCAATTGGCAGTTCACCAATCTAAAAGCCCGGATCAAACTCAAATCACTCTATCCAACAATTTGAAATTTGCACGGCACTAGTTCAAGAATCCTGCACCGGCCGCATTGCCAGCTTCGGCGTCTGTCTCGGCGGCCATCTCGCGCTGCGCGCCGGATTTCACGAGGGCATCTCGGCGGTGGTCGCTTTCTATCCGACCGACGTGCACACGGCGACGCTCGGCGAGGGAAAATCGGACGACACCCTGAAACGCATCGGTGAAATGAACGCATCACTGCTTTACGTCTTCGGCCGTCAGGACCCGCATATCCCGAGAGAGGGCAGGGAACTGATCCACCGGACGCTGGAGGAAACGCGTGTGGATTTCGAATGGCACGAATTCAATGCCGCCCACGCTTTCCTGCGCGACGAAGGACCGCGCTACAATCCGGCCTTGGCCCGGGTTTGCCAAAGCCTGATGCTGCGCTTCCTCGCCGAGAAAATCGGCTGATCACGAAATTCTTCTCCAAAACGCCACGTAAACACCGCCTACATGAAAACCAAAAGCCTGCTTGCCCTCCTCGTCCTATCCTCCATCGCTCACGCCGGTGAAAAACCACTTTTCAATGGTAAGGACCTCACCGGCTGGAAAGGCCAACCGGGATTTTGGAGCGTCAAGGATGGCGCGATCACCGGCCAGACCACCGCGGAAGCCACCGTGAAGGAAAACACCTTCCTCATCTGGGACGGTGAAGTCGGCGATTTCGAACTGCATTTCAAATACAAGATCGTCGATGCGAACGGTGAGTCGAAGGCCTTTGGAAACTCCGGCGTGCAATACCGTAGTAAAGTGGTGAAGCCCGAGTATTCCGTGCTCTCCGGCTATCAGGCGGACTTCGAATGCGGCCAGACCTACAGCGGTATTCTCTATGAGGAAAAAGCCCGCGGCATCCTCGCCAAACGCGGTCAGAAAGTCACCATCCACGAGGGTGGGGAAGCTAAGAAGCCCAACATCGAGGTTACCGGTGAAGTCGGTAAATCCGAGGAGATCCAGGCCGCCATCAAACCTGCAGATTGGAACGAATACGTCATCATCGCCAAGGGCGGCCATCTCCAACATTTCATCAACGGCAAGCAGACCGTGGACGTCACCGATGAAACCGCCGTCGGCGCGAAGACCGGAGTTCTCGGCCTCCAGCTCCACGCCGGCCAGCCGATGACCGTGCAGTTCAAGGATATCGTTCTCAAAACGGAAGACTGATCTGATAGATCGCCCGTCGATCCTCCTAACATTGCACAGCGGAATCCGTCCGCCTGCTCCTTGCATGGCTAATGGGGGGAAGCTGCGCCGCTTTTTCATCTGCGTTTCACGTGCAGGTGTCTGGGAGTGCGGCATGCTCTGCTGCCGCCAAGTGGCGGATGGATGCTCTGCTCCATGGGGTGCGGAGCTCTTCTTCTTCATTGACGCGCCCGAAGAGCTCCGCCCCGCATCCAGCAGAACTGGAACTGCCATTGGCGCGAGCAGAGCATCGCGCACTCTGGGGTCTTTCAGCGCTGGCTCTTTTCCCGGACTTTTTCCAGCAATGCCGGATCGGCCTCCAGCGCGTCGGCGACGGCACGAATGACGCCGAGGGTGGGGCGGGAGACGTGGTGTTCCATGCCTTCCACGTCGCGGTAGATGGTTTCCTCGTCGATGCCGAAGAGCCGCAGGAAGCGGGTGAGCGTTTCATGCCGCTCGATGATGGCGAGGGCGATGCGGTGGCCTTCATCGGTGAGGATGGTGCCGCGGTATTTCTCGTGCTTCACGAGGCCCTCGGTGTCGAGCCGCTGGAGCATGTTGGTCACGCTGGCCTGGGAGATTCCGAGGTTTTTCGAAATGTCCACGGCGCGGGCGTAGCCTTTCGCTTCGATCAGATGCAGGATCTGTTCGAGGTAGTCGTCCATGGCGACTGAACCGCTGGTGCGTCGGGGAGGAATTGTCACTGGGTTTGAAACTAACGGGCTGAATCCGGAAGGGAAAGCACGGAATTTTGATAGAGGTCGGCGTTCGAAGCCTGGAACTCGGCCTTGAGGCGGACGCGGAGGCTGGAAAGATCGACGAGACGCCAGCCGGTGAAGGTCCACTCGCGTTCCTTGCCGTCGTGCTCGATGCCGACGAGGAGGTGTACGGCGTCGTCGTTGATCTTCAGCGTTTTGTTTTTCGGCTCGAAATAAAACGTGCGGAAGGTGCTTTCAGCCGAGCCTTGTTCGACGAGTTTGGGGTCGAGGTAGAAGATCTGCTTGGATTCCTTGTCGGTAATTTTCAGGTCGGGGTAGCCGGAGCGCTGGCGATCGCCATCGCGGGTGGGTGGGACTTCGCAAGTGAAGCCGGGCATCGCGTTGATGCGGGCGTGGATGCCGTCTTCGAAAAATTTCGATGCCTCGTTGATGCGGCGGAGTTGGCGGACCGGCGAGGTCGGCTGGTTGAGATCGGCGAGGGTTTGATTGAGCGCCTGATGGATGGCTGCGGTGACACGCTGGTGGGCGGGGCTGGCGTCGAGGGGCAGGACTTTTTTCCCGGAACAGGCTTCCGCGATGGTGGCGAAGGCAAAGGTGCGGCCGGAAAGGTGCTCGCCGAGGAGGGAGCGGACGAGCTCCGTGTCGTTCGACTGGACGGCCAGGGTCGGCGCGGTTTTTTCAGTCTCGGCGTTGGCGGTGGAGGTGTGGTTGATGAAAGCGGCCGAAAAAATGCCGATGAAAAATCCGCCGACCAGGAGGGTGGACTTGCTGGAGTTGCCGAAGATTAAATGGCGGAGTGTCATGAGCGTTTCGTTTTGTGCCACACCGAAGTGTCCGGGTGAAGCAGGGAATCGATAGGTTCTTCGCTGAGGCCATGGCTTTCGATGATGCGGGTGAGCAGGATGAGCGAGGCAACGGCGTCGAAAAGCGCGTCATGCCACGATTTTGCGGAGACGATTTCACGGATCTCCGCCTCAAGTCCATGCGCCAGGCAAAGCGCGCCGAGCGAATGGTCCGGCAGCTCCGGCCATGCGGCGCGGGCGAGCAACAGTGTGTCGATCCACGGCTTGAAGCCATGCCCGGGGAACGCCCGCAGAAAGCGCTTTTCCGTGCCTTTTCCATGGGCGACGACCACCGCTCCGCTCAAGCGCCGTTTCACTTCGGGCCACAGCGAGAGGAGCGACGGCGCGTCTGCGAGCTGTTCCGGGCCGATGCCGTGGATTTTTCGCGCCGACCACTGGATCGGCTGATCGGTGAATAGGTAGGACGTAAACGCATCGCCATGCCCGTTTTGCGCCGACCAGGTGGCGAGGCCGATCTGCACCGGGCTGTCGGTTTTTCCACGCGACGCTCCTGCGGATTCGAAATCAATGGCGGTGAAACGGCAGTCGCGGACGAGGGGCATTGGAAAGCGCGATCTTCTCCTTCAAACCCGGTCCGTCAAGCCAGCCGCTTGGCCGAGGGTGGCGCGGACGGTGGTGAATGCGGGCTTGATCGTCTCGAAAATGATCTTGATGCGTTTGTCGTAGGGGGCGAAGGCGCTTTTCATCGCGTTGAGCGAGAGTTTTTCCAGCTCATTGAGGTTCAGGTCGAACAGCTCGGTGGCGAGGGTGGTTTCCTGGGTCATCGTGGTGTCGCTCATCAAACGGTCATCGGTGTTCAGGCAGACGCGGAAGCCGCGGCGGAAAAACATCCCGAACGGATGATCTTCCAGACTCGGGCTCGCTCCGGTGTGGAGGTTGCTCAGCAGGCACATTTCCATGGGCACGCGCCTGTCGAGGATGTATTGCGCCAGCGGCCCGAGTTTCAGCGAACCGTCCGGCCGGAGCGTGATGTCGTCGCGCAGGCGGGTGGCGTGGCCGAGACGGTGCGCGCCGCAATACTGGAGCGCCTGCCAGATCGACTCGGGTCCGTAGGCCTCGCCGGCGTGGATCGTGATGTAGAAATTCGCGCGCTCGATCGCTTGGAACGCCTCGACGTGTTTTTTCGGCGGAAATCCATCCTCACCGCCCGCCAGATCGAAGCCCACCACTCCCATCTCGCGCGAGCGGATGGCCAGCTCGGCGGCTTCCAGCGAATTCTGCATGTGCCGCATCGCGCAGATGATCAGGCCCCATTCCACCGAGTAAGTGCGCTCGCCGCGCTCCAACCCGGCCACCACCGCCGCCACCACCTCGTCCTGGGTCAGGCCGCGCTCGGTGTGATGATACGGCGCGAAGCGGACTTCCGCATAAACGACGCCGTCGAAATACATGTCCTCGATGAACTCGAACGCCACCCGCTCCAGCGCGTCCGCCGTCTGCATCACGGCGATCGTATGCTGGAATCCCTCCAGGTAATCCGGCAGGTTTCCCCGCTGCGCGCCGCGGTGGAACCACTTCGCGAGATCCGTGGGATCGGTGGTGGGCAGCGCCTCGTAGCCGAGTTCCTTCGCCAGTTCGATCACCGTGGCAGGGCGCAGGCCGCCGTCGAGATGCTCATGCAGCAGGACTTTCGGCAAACTGCGGATGTCGATCTCCGCCGTCAGGGCCTTGCCGCTGAGGGGCTTGGGTTCGCTGTAAATCTTCATGATCATTGATCCAAGCAGGTTCCAAGCCGGAGGGGAGAACGAAATCCGAGAGAGCGGAAAAAACTGAAAGAACGGATTTGGGAATTTGAGCTTCTGCCAAGACGGGGTTCCATTTTGAATCCGCATGAACTCATGAGTGAAATTGCATCACCCCAGTCTGCCGGGCCTTTTGTCGTGATGGGGGTTTCCGGTTGCGGCAAGAGCACGGTGGCGGAAATGCTGGCTTCGCTTGCGGGCGGCGTTTTTCTGGATGCTGACGATTTCCATCCAGCGGAGAACAAGGCGAAAATGGCAGCCTCAATCCCACTAACCGACGAAGACCGCTGGCCGTGGCTCGATACACTCAACCAAGCGCTCAAAGCCCGAGCCGCAGACGGCCAGTTGGTTTTTCTTGCCTGTTCCGCGCTGCGCGAAATTTATCGGAGCCGCCTATCAGTAAGCTTGCCGGAACTGCGTTTCATCTATCTGAAAGGGCGGAAGGAATTGATCCTCGAACGCATGCGGGCGCGCGAGGGGCATTTCATGCCGTCGGCCTTGCTGGCGAGCCAGTTCGCCACTCTGGAGGAACCCGCCGGTGCGATCGTCGTTTCGATAGAAAAGCCGCTGGACGAGATGGTCGGTGAGATCCTGGCGGTAACGAACCTGCTGAAATAGGCGCGAGTCCCATCAGATCACACCGTTCGCGCAGTTGCACTCGCCTTCACCCTTGAGGGCGTTGATGAGGTTGGTCAGCGACTTCATCGCCTGGCGCGGCACACTCTCAAAGGTGCGGGATCCGACGTGCGGGGTGATGAGGACCTTCGGGTGATGGAGCAACGGGTGATGGGACGGTGGGGGTTCCTCGTCGAGCACATCGGCGGCGTAACCGGCGAGTTTCCCGGAATCCAACGCGGCGATGATGGCAGCTTGGTCGATGAGTTCGCCACGGCCGGTGTTGATGACCCACGAGCTGTCGGGCATCAGCGCGAGACGCGCGGAGTTAACGCAGTGGAGTGTCTCGGCATTGAGCTTGGTGTGCGGGCTGATGATGTCCACGGAGGCGAAAAGCGAGTCGAGCGAGTCGTGGCGGGTGATGTTGAATTCCGCAGCGATGTCCTCGGGCCAGTAGTTTCCATAAGCATGAACTTCCATCCCGAACGCACGCGCGCGGCGGGCGACTTCCTGACCGATGCGGCCGAGTCCGATGAGGCCGATGCGTTTTTCAAACAACTCGCTGCCGGTCTTGCGGTCCCAGCGTCCGGCGCGGGTGCCGTCGATGGCGTAGGCGAAGTTTTTCGCGAGCGCTAACAATAGCAGGAACGTGTGCTCGGCGACGGTGTCATGATTGACCCCGGGGGTGAAAAGCACGGGCACCTTGAACTGCTTCGTCGCCGGGATGTCGATCTTGTCGAGGCCGATGCCATACTTGGAAATGACTTTGAGGCGCGGCAGGGATTTTTCGATGACCGCGCGGGTGATGCCGTCGTCGCCGCAGAGGAAAGCATCGAACTCACCGGCCAGCTCGAGCATGCGGGCTTCGGAAAGCGGGCCGCGTTCACGGACGATTTCCCAACCTTGGATTTCCATGAGGGCGTGGTGCGGGCCGGGGGTGTCTTGGTAGGAACAGGTGGTGAGGAGGATGCGCATGGATTCGGGTGGCAAATCTTGGAGGCGCGGTGATTTCAGCAAACAGAACCGGGGATGCAATCCCTCAAACGCACTAATCCATCCGGTTTGCTACGAAAACCAGTCAACGTGGGGCATTTGCCGTGTCAAAATGGAAGCTTGTCTCCTTTGAACAACCACCTAACCTGACTGCTGCCACGACGGTAGCTCAACCACCCATTACCCCCCTATTTATGAAAACCAACATCGTTACTCCGCTCCTCGCCCTCACCGCAGCCCTCACCGGCCAATGCCTCGCGCTTACCCCCGTCCTGGAGGAATTCACCAATGGCCAGTTCGATGAGACCCATTTTTACCAATATAACGTGGGAAACGCAAAGCTGGTCCAGGGCAATGACAAGCTGAACCTCACCGTCCTGCCGGATTTCACCAAGGATGATTTCGTTTCCGTCGAACTGCTCACCAGCTACCCCGGTTACTCCGAAAGTTGGCAGATGACGGTTGATCTAACCAACACCTCCAATGCCGGGAAAAACGCCGGCTGTGGTTTCATGATCTTCAATTACGCGGACCGCAGCGATTTCCTCTACGTCGATTTCTATGGCATCTCCGGCGTCAAGGCCGGCATCCTTGTCAATGGCAAGGACGCTGCCGTGGGCAAACTCTCGACGAAAGTCGGCGCGCCAAAAGGAGGCATCCGCGTCCGCTTCGACGCGGTCACCAAACTGATGTCGTTCTCCGTCTCACTCACCGACAAATCCGAAGGCTACAAGTGGGTGAAAATCGGCACTTTCTCGCCCACCGGAAAAGGTGGAAACGTCCGCGCCAACTGGAAAATCAAGCCAGCCGGCCAGTTCGGCATCCAGCTCTTCGGATTCGGCCACAAACAAAAAGTCAAATCCGGTAAGGTCTCTCTCGACAATCTCGCCGTCACGCCCATCCAGTGAGCGGCTGAAATAGCTGGAGCGCGGAATTCATTCCACCCGTGCCAACTCGCAGGTTGCTGGCGGAATGAATTCCGCGCTCCAGTAGAAGATCATCTATTGCATCAGGCCTTCACATCCGCAGGAATCGACGCTGCTTCGTGTTGCTCTTCGGCGGCTTCAAGTTCGGCGTGTTCCCTGGCGATGACGCGGACAAGCTTGCGCGTCGTTTCCTCCCAGTTGGCCAGCAGCTTTTTCGCCTGCGGGCTGCCGGTGGCTTCCAGGTGAGCCTCGATGAGGGATTTCACCTCGGAAATGTCCTGCGCACGCTTGATCGGCAGGGCGACGACCATCTCGGCATTGACGCGGGAGAAAAATTTTCCGTCCACGTCATAGACATAGGCGACGCCGCCGGACATCCCGGCACCGAAGTTTTTCCCGGTCTTGCCGAGGATGGCGACCTTGCCGTTGGTCATGTATTCGCAACCGTGATCACCCACACCCTCGACGACGGCGGTGGCTCCGGAGTTTCTGACCGCGAAACGTTCTCCCGCGCGGCCGTTGGCGAAGAGTTTTCCGCCGGTGGCTCCATAGAGACAGGTGTTGCCGCAAATCGTGTTAGTGGCAGCTTCGAATTTCGCGCTCTCGGAAACGCGGATGAAAATTTCACCGGCGGCCATGCCCTTGCCAACGTAGTCGTTCGCCTCGCCGATGAGTTCGAGTTTCACGCCCGAAACGAGGAAGCAACCGAACGATTGGCCGGCGCTGCCCCGGCAGGTGATGTGGATATTCGTGCCCCGCAGGCCGCGGTCGCCGTGGACTTCGGCGATGCGCCCTGAGAGCCGAGTGCCGATATTGCGGTCGGTGTTCACGACGTCGTAACTGAGCGAGACCGGCGGGCGGTCTGGCAGTAGTTTGACGGCGTCGGTGATTTCCGCAGGGATCGAGTCCGGGCCGTATTCGGGAGATTTCTGGCCCTGTTGATTTGAAATGGCCGCGACGAGATCGGAGAGGATCTGAAGGTCGAGCGCCGGTTTTGCGAGGCCGTCGTTGCGGTCCTTGGCGCAGATGCGGGAAATCGAATCAGCTGCGTTTCCGGATTTTTCCGCAAGGGTGGGGACCACGTCCTTGAGCAGGGCGCTGAGATCGAGCGTGTTGGCCTTCGGATGATCCGTGATGTAGCGTTGTTTCAGGAATTCCGGATGGCCGATGAGCTCGTCCAGCGTGCGCACTCCGATTCGGGCCATGATGCCGCGCGCCTCGTCGGCGACGGCGGTGAAGTAGTTGATCACCATTTCCGGCGTGCCCTTGAACTTGGCGCGGAATTTCGGATCGGTGGTGGCGATGCCGACCGGGCAGGTGTTCAAATGGCACTTGCGGACATAAACGCAGCCCATCGCGATCATCGCGGTGGTGCCGAAATTATACTGCTCCGCACCGAGAATCGCGGCGATCACCACATCGCGGCCATTGCGGATGCCGCCATCAGTGCGGAGGATGACGCGGTCGCGTAAGTTGTTGATCAGCAACGTCTGCTGGGCTTCGGCGAGACCGAGTTCCCAAGGCGAGCCGGCGTGTTTGGTGGAGGAAAGGGGAGATGCGCCCGTTCCGCCATCGTGACCGGAAATGAGGATGTTGTCTGCGGATGCCTTCGCACAGCCGGACGCGACCGTGCCGACGCCGGATTCCGCCACCAGTTTCACGGTGATCCGGGCGCGTGGATTGACTTCCTTCAGATCGTGAATGAGCTGCGCCAGGTCCTCGATCGAGTAAATGTCGTGATGCGGCGGCGGCGAAATGAGCTGTACGCCGGGCTGGGTATTTCTCAAACGGGCGATTAAAGCATTCACTTTATGACCCGGAAGCTGACCACCTTCACCGGGTTTTGCGCCTTGGGCCATTTTGATCTCCAGCTCATCCGCGTTGACGAGGTAGTACGCCGAAACACCGAAACGTCCCGAAGCGACCTGCTTGATGTAGGAGCGGGCGAAATCGCCATTCGGATAGGGCTTGTATCGCACTGGGTCCTCGCCGCCCTCGCCGGAGTCCGACTTGCCGCCGATGCGGTTCATTGCGATGGCCAACGTCTCGTGGGCCTCCGGAGAAAGCGCGCCCAACGACATCGCCGCTGTCGTGAACCGGCGGCGGATGCTCTCCATGGATTCGACTTCCTTCAGCGGGATCGGGCCAGTTGCTGCGGGCACAAAATCAATCAGGTCTTTGATCGCTACGGGTTTGGTTTCCAACGAGATACGGACATATTCCTCGTAATCCTCGGCCTTGCCCGATTTGACGTAGGTGTGGAAAGTCTTAATGACTTCCGTGGTGTAAACGTGGCGCTCACCGGCCTTGCGATAGCGGTTGTAGCCGGGGTCGCCGAGGTCGAGCGACTCGCCATCTGGAACGACCGTTTCAAATGCCGCGCGGTGGCGGATGATCGACTCTTCGGCGATTTCCAAGAAGCCGACGCCGCCGATTTTCGAGGGCACACCGGTGAACGAAAAATCGACCACTTCGTTACCGACGCCGATGGCCTCGAACGTCTGCGCGCCTTGGTAGGAGTTCAGGACCGAGATGCCCATTTTGGACATGATTTTGAGAATGCCCTTTTCGAGTGCCTTGCGGTAATTCGTCATCGCCTTCTGGGCGGTGATTTCACCGAGCTTGTTCTTGCCCGCATCGGCCGTGACAAGCTGGCGGACGGTGGCGTAGCCGAGATACGGGCAGATAGCCGTGGCTCCGAATCCGAAACAGCAGGCGATCTGGTGGACGTCGCGGGCCTCGCCCGTTTCGAGCACAATCGAAGCCCGCATCCGCATTCGGATCCGGGTGAGGTGGTGATGGACGGTGCCGATGGCCAGAAGGGTCGGAATCGGAATGCACCCTGCGGATGTGGCGCGGTCCGAAAGAATCAGGATGTTGTTGTTCGCGCGGACTGCGGCTTCCGCTTCGGCGCAGATTTCGTCGAGGCGGGTTTTGAGGCCGGCCGCACCGCTGACGGCTGACCAGGTGCAGTCGAGAATGACGGAAGGGAAGCCGTGCTCTTCAAGGTGCTTGATCCGCTCAAGCTGGTGCTCGAACAGGATGGCGCTGTCCAAACTGACCGTCATGCAGTGTAGCGGGGTTTCGTCCAGCAGGTTGCGCTCGACGCCGAGCCCGGCTCCTAAAGACATTACCGCCCACTCGCGGATCGGGTCGATCGGTGGGTTGGTGACTTGGGCAAACAGTTGTTTGAAGTAAGTGTATAGCAGCCGTGGCTGGGTCGAAAGAATGGCGAGAGGGATGTCGTCACCCATCGAGAATACCGCCTCCTGGGCGCTCTTCATCATGGGTGGAAACACCATGTCTAGTTCTTCGAGAGAAATGCCGTGAGCAACTTGATTTCTAGAGAGTTCCAGCGGTGCGTAGTCGATCTCAGGGACGTGCGCCTGCGGCGAGACGAACTTGCGGAGTGAGAGTGCGTTTTCGTCGATCCAACGGCGGTAGGGCTTCTGCTTGGCGAGCTCTTCTTTGATCTCACGATCGTATTTGAACTCACCGGTGACGGTGTTGGCCGAGAGCATTTGGCCGGGGCCCAAACGACCTTTTCGAACGACTGTTGCATCATCGAAAATCACCGCACCTGCTTCCGAGCCGATGTAAAGCACGCCGTCCTCAGTGATTTTGTAGCGCGATGGGCGGAGGCCGTTGCGGTCGAGCGAGGCGCAGAGTTTCGTGCCATCGGTGAAGACCAAGCCCGCCGGTCCGTCCCATGGCTCGGAGAACGAGCGGATGAATTGGTAAAACGCGCGGACCTCGTCGGAGATTTCCTGGTCGTTTCGGTAGGCAGGCGGAACCAACATGCACATCGCGTGTTCCGGCGAGCGGCCGGAAAGGATGAGTAGCTCGAGTGCGTGATCGAGCGAAGCGGAGTCCGATTCTCCATGGCGGATGAGGTTTTTCACCAACTCGATGTCATCGCCCCAGACCGGCGAGGCAAAAAACTCCTCGCGGGAAGTCATCCAGTTCCGGTTGCCCTCGACGGTGTTGATCTCGCCATTGTGGCACATCATGCGGAACGGCTGGCCGAGCGGCCAGGCAGGGAAGGTGTTGGTCGAGAACCGTTGGTGGTAGAGGGCGATGGCGATTTCGTAATCGGGATCGGCGAAATCGAGGTAGAACGCCCGCAGCGCCGCGGGCATGGCAAGCGCTTTGTACGAGATTAGCCGGCTGGAAAACGTCGGCATGTAAAAGCTCTGGATCGTCTTCGTGCGCTGCTCGATCTCGCGGCGGCAAAGGTAGAGTTTCCGCTCAAAATCGTCGGCATCCATGGCAGCCGGACGGACCATCAGCAGGTGCTCAATCTGAGGAAGGGAAGCGAGAGCGATTTTTCCAAGCGCATCGGGATCTACCGGCACATCGCGCCAGCCGATGGCGGAAATTCCGCGCTTCGCGAGCACCTCGTCGGCGATCTTGCGGATTTCAGCGATGGCAGCGGTATTTTCCGCTGGGAAAAAGAATACGCCGACTGCCAGATCCGCGTCGTTTTCCACGGTGAAGCCGAGTTTCTCCGCCGCCTTGCGGAAAAGCGGGCGGGGGATCTGGGTCAGGACGCCGGAGCCATCGCCGGTTTTCATGTCGGCATCCACGGCACCGCGGTGGGTCATGCAGCAGACGGAGGTGAGCGCGTAATCGAGAATCTGATAGCTCGCCTTGCCATTGAGGTGGGCGATGGCACCCATGCCGCAGTTGTCGTGTTCTTGGGAAAGCCGGTGCAGGGAGCCGGGAACGAGAGGGGTGCTGGAGTGGTAGAACGCGTTCATCAGGATTCGGAAATCAGGCCGCGGTCACAACGCCGGGCGGGGGCGGAATAAACGGCAGCTCACGGGCACTGCCAAGCAGGAATTGTGCCTGACACCGAGGCACCTATGGAGATCAGGCGATCTCGGAAATATCCTCGGGTGGCAGCAATCCACGGTCCACCAGAAAGCGGTCGGCAGCTCCCAAGGTCACCTCGAAATTCTTGTGGCTGACGTTGAAATTGAAGAAGCTGTGCTCGGCTCTTTCGAAGTCGATCAGCTCGCAGGCATTGCCGCGCCAGCGCATCCGGCGGCGGAATTTCTCCACTTCGTCGAACGGTGTGATGCGGTCGGATTTTCCGTGGAAAAACAACATCGGCGGCAGTTTGCGGCGCATCATGCTGGTGGGACTGAGGCGCTTGGCGGTCTTCGCATCGGGGAAACGGTCGGCGGCCGGCCCTTTGCACGCGGTATTGACCAACGCGCTGAAGAGGATCAGCGCCTGCGGCGTGCAGGTCAGCCCGTCCACCGGCGGCAGCTCCTTTGCTTTCGGCATCGCCGCGAGCAGGGCGAGGAAAGCGCCGCCGCCTGCGCCGCCGATAGTCAGGCGGTCGGGATCCAGATTGAAAGTGTCGAAATTGTGCCGAAGCCAGCGGATGAGGTCGCGCGCGTCCTCGATCGCTTCTAACGGACCGGTGCCGTGCTTCGCCGAGGTCCTGGTTTCCGCCGCCACCGCCACCGCACCCCGGCTGGCGAAGTGAAGGCAGTGGGGGACGAACTGTGTGGGAGTCGGCGAATCCCAGAACCCGCCGTGGAAAAACACCACCACCGGCCTTGGTCCGGTTCCCGGTTTTTCAGGTAGAAAGACATGTGCGAGCACGTCACCCTGGGGACGCTGCTCGTAAACGTAGGTCGCCGCGTCCTTCAGAATCTCCCGATCACGCGCTTCGCCAATCGGCGCCACCCTCTGCAAAATACTGCTCATAGCTCAATACCCGCCGCGCTCAATCGAATCGGCCTGCAATTTGTTTGTTGTGAAACGGCCCGTCTTGTCCAATCGTTTCGCGCATGAATCGACTATTTTTTGTGTTCTCGCTGCTCGCCTGCTCTCTAGCAGCTGCTGAGGACAATCTCCGCCCGGGACTCGAGACCACCTACAGCGCGTGGCGGGAGGCGATGATCCGCCGCGATCCGTCCGCCTGGCAGCGCGTCACCGCCGAGCACCGCCGGGTGGAGGTGCGCAACCGGATCGTTTCCGAAAAAATGCCTTTTCCCGCCGCTGTCTTCGATCTTCCCGCACCGCCGCCGAGCCTGCAGGGGCTGAAATTTCTCGAAGCCAAACAGAACGGAGCGACCGCCAAAGCATCCTATTTCGGCAAAATCGACTTCGGGATCGGTGGCGAGCCAAGCGACAACCTGATCGTGCTTTCCTTTCTCAAGGGCGGCGGGGGATGGCTTTACGACCGCGCCGACTACGTCAATCTAACCGCCTTGCCGGCCGTGCGCAAGGAACTCGCCGCAGGGGACTTGAAATACCTGAAGGAGACTCCCGAAGCCCAGCCGACCGGCCAGGTGCCGATCACGCCGCTCGCCGCGAATCCGGCGAAGTATGTGGCCAAGGTTTACGTGTTCTGCCCGGGCCGCGAGGTGCAGGTGCAGGTGAACAAGATCAGCCGCCACCGGTTTGCAAACGCGAAGGAAGCCGAGGTCGTCATAGGCGGCGCGATCGACGGGCCGAACGAGGTGCAGTATTCGATCAAAAAACTCGAGGGCGGCACCGGCAAGGAAGTCATGACCATCCGGGTTTATCTGATGTCGAGCATCCAAGGCGAGAAACCGATCAAGGCGTATGAGTATCAGATTGGTGATGGCGAAGCCCCCAAGCCATTCGGTAGTGGAAACTTCAACGTCGATGCAGCCACCGTGGCCAAGCTCACGACCAAGCAGGCGGGTTGAGCAGTTCCATAGGCCTACGGGAGGGGTGGCGAGCTTTTCAGAAGGCGGCCAATCTGGTTCTTCGACGTGACTAAATTGGATTCCGCATTACATATATTGTAACAAGTAATAAAATCATGGTCTGGCGGTCTCCGGGCTGGTGGTGACGGCTTTGGCCCGCTATTCCCATTGAGATGAGCCGCTTGCAGGATGACGTCGCCGATTTGATGCAGGATGCCGACCGCCGCGTCGGAGTGACCCGGCGGCCGCTGTATCGGATTTACGAAATCCACTCGGCGATTCTCAGCGGGTCTTATCCGAATTGCTCGAAGCTCGCGGAAAAATTCTGCGTGAAGCGCAAGACCGTGCAACGCGACATCACGTTCATGCGAGACGAGCTGAACCTGCCGGTCAAATACGAGGACTCGCTGCACGGCTATTATTACGATTCGGACGTTTCCGATTTCCCCGTTTTCCAAACCACCGCCGAGGAGCTCGCTGGATTGTTCCTCGCCCGGACGGCGCTGGAATCCGTGCGTGGGACGCCGCTGGCCGAGGTCATGGACAAGGTTTTCGCGAAGCTGACTCGTGGCATGAATGGCAAGATCGAGTTTTCCTGGAGCGACCTGGACGCAGCCTTTTCCCGCAAGACCGTGGAGCAGAAGCCACGCGACGTGAAGCGCTTTGGTCAGATCGCCAAAGCCATTCTGGATCAATCAGTCATCACGTTTTTTTATACAAAACTGGGCGCGGAAAACAGCGAGCCAAGGAAGGTCCGTCCGCTGCACCTCGGCGAGGTGGATGGCGGCTGGTATCTCATCGCCATGGACCTCGGGCGCGGGGCTTTGAGGAATTTCGCGCTGCCGAGAATGAGCCGGTTGAAAACGACCAACGAGGCCTTCGAGCGACCTGCGGATTTCAATGGTGGCGACCACTTGAAGCAGTCGTTTGGAATCTGGCATGTGGCAAATGACTACTCGCGGCAACTCGTCCGGGTGGAATTGAAAAACTACGCGGCAAGGTTGGCTCAGGAGCGCCGCTGGCATCCGACACAGGAAATTTTCCCGCTGAATGGCAAAAGCACACGCGTGGAGGTGCGGTTCGAGGTCGGGCGGCTGGAGGAGGTCCTGCGCTGGGTATTGAGCTTCGGCAGCCACGCGAAGGTGCTCGGTCCGCCGGAATTGGTGAGGATGGTCCGGGAGGAAATTGAGGCGATGAAAGGGCTGTGAGCATCGGAAATTGGTCGGGCAAGAGCCATAGACAAGCGGAGATTTCCCACTAGCATTCCGCGCATGCGTTTCATTTTTCCCGTTCTGCTAGGTCTGAGTTTGGCGTCGTTCGCCACCCCGGAACCCGAAAAGCCGGCGGAGGCTCCGGAAAAAGAAGCTCCTGCGGCAAAACCCGTCGAGCCGGTCACCCGTGAATCGACGGTCACGATCAACGGCCAGAAAGTGCCCTATCGCGTCAGCACCGGAAAACTCCAGCTCAAGCAGGACGACGGCAAGCCGCGCGCATCGATTTTCCACGTCAGCTACATCCGGACCGATGTGAAAGATCCTTCCACGCGGCCGGTGATGTTCGCGTTCAACGGTGGCCCCGGTTCGTCGGCGGTGTGGCTGCATATCGGCGTGCTTGGTCCGAAAATCGTGAAACTGCCGGGTGACGGCACATCGGCCCCGATGCCCCCTGCCCGCGTCGCTGACAATCCGCTGAGCATTCTGGACGTGTGCGATCTGGTTTTCGTGGACCCCGTTTCCACCGGCTACAGCCGCGCGGAAAAGGACACGAAGCCGGGAGATTTCCACGGACTGGACGAGGACATCGAGTCGGTTGGTGATTTCATCCGTCGCTGGGTCAGCGAGCACGACCGCTGGTCTTCGCCGAAATTTCTGCTAGGCGAATCCTACGGTGGCATCCGCGTGGCCGGGCTATCCAATCATCTGCAGACCCGCTATGGAATGACTCTCAACGGCGTGGTCCTGCTGTCGTCACTGCTCGATTTCTCCACACTACAGCCGGCCCAGGGCAACGACCTCGCGTATGAGGTCTATCTGCCGTCGCTCACCGGCACCGCGCATTTCCACAAAAAGATCCAAGGCGATCGGGACGCTCTGGTGAAGGAGTGCCGGGAATTCGCCTTCGGTGATTACGCCACCGCGCTGCTCAAGGGCAGCGCGCTCGATCCGGCCGGTAGGACCGCGATCGCAGAGAAACTGGAGAAATTCACCGGCATCGACGCCGCCACTTGTCTTGCGCACGACCTCAGGATCGACTCGACGTTTTTCCGTGCCGAGCTGTTGCGCAAGGAGGGCAAGGTGATCGGCCGCTTCGACGCGCGGGTCGCTTGGGATGCGACGGACAGATCGGCTCCAACGCCGGAATACGATCCGTCCTATTCGCTGGCTTACGGCGCGTTCGCCACGGCGATGCTTGATTACCTCGGCCGTGACCTCGGTTACAAAGAGGATCAGCCTTATGAAATCCTAACGAACAAGGTCCAGCCGTGGCGCTGGAACACGAGCAACGAGGTTGTGAATCTCAGCGAGCGGCTCGCCGCCGCGATGCGTGACAATCCGCATTTGAAAGTCCTCGTCATGGGCGGCTACACCGATCTTGCGACACCGCCTGAAGGTATCGCCTACTCGGTCCGGCATTTGTTGGATCTGCCGGAAAGCGTCCGCGGCAACATCCAGACCGCATCATTCGACGGCGGCCACATGTTCTATTTGAATCCACCGGACCTCATCAAGACCCGCGCGGAACTGGTGAAGTTCATCCAAGGGACGAAGCCTTGATTTCTGGCGGTGGACTCCCCCGCCCCGCCTTGCCGGAAGGAATGTTAGATTCAGCGGCTGTCACATGTCATGACTCGCCTTCATGCGTGGCGGGAAAACACTTCACGGGAAAAGCGACATGGCGAATGCAACGTGGCAAGGTTCGCGCTGGTTGTGGTGGCACGAGCATCAAGCAGCTCGGCACACCAGACCACAACCATCATGAAAACGAAAACACTGTTGTTTCTATCAACTGCCAGCCTTCTCCGCGCCGGAAGCCCTGACCTGGATACCACCCTCGCGGCCAAGCCGGAACCGTGGATCAAGCCGATCATCGACATCCGCGCGCGCTATGAGTTTGCCGACGTCGAACCCTTCGATTCATCGAACGCCTTCACCACCCGCGAGCGCCTCGGCCTGAAAACGATGGCGTGGAACGGCTTCAGCGCCTTGATCGAAGGTGAGTTCAGCCAGGCCATCGCCGATGATTACAATGGCGGCGCCGGTCCGGACGCCACTCCGTTCGATCCGGCGAACTCGCCGATCTTCGATCCCGAGACCAACGAACTCAACCAGGGCTACATCCAGTATGAAGGCTTTGACACCACCGCACGGATCGGCCGCCAGCGCATCATTTATGACAACTCGGCGTTCATCGGCAATGTCGGCTGGCGTCAGAACGAGCAGACCTATGACGCGTTCTCGATCACTAACAGGTCAATCAACGGTCTCACACTCAACTACGCCTATATCGGTCAGGTGAACCGCATCTTCGGATCCGACGCGGATTCTCCGATCGGTTTCCTGCCCGGCTTCACCAACGTCCAGGACATCCAGTCCGACGTTCATCTGTTCAACGCTTCCTACAAGGGAATCAAGGGACTCACGCTCGGCGGCTATGCCTATATCATGAATTTCCAGGATCTCGGTGTCTGGGACAACAACACCTTCGGCGTCAGCGCCAAGGGAACGCTCGGCGGAGTGGAGCTCTACGGTGAGTTCGCCTATCAGGACAAAGCCGGTCTCAAGGGCGAGGACACCGCGCTCTACGCGCACACCACCGCTTCGAAAACGTTCTTTGGAAACCAGGCGTTCACGCTCGGTCTCGAGCACCTCGACGCCGGATTCAAGACTCCTCTTGCCACCGTCCACGCCTTCAACGGATTCGCCGACGTCACCGACGGCGCCCGCATCTCCGGGGCGCACAACGGCCTGACGGACCTCTACGTTTCGCACACCACTCCGCTGTTCTGCGGCATCAAATGGATGAACGTGCTTCACGCGATGGGCGACAACGAGATCTCCGACGGCTACGGCTGGGAATATGACTCCGTGCTGACCAAGAAGTTCGATGACAACTTCACGGCCATCGCGAAGTTCGCTCACTTCGAAAGCGAAGGCGATGCCTACGTCGGACCTGCTCCGCTTCCGGACGCCACCCGCTTCTCGGTGGAACTCGACTACACCTTCTGATCCTTCCTTGGTAATCGGTTGCTTAGAAAAAAGGCCGTCCCGGGAAACCGGGACGGCCTTCAAGCTGCGTCGAAAAGAAAGTCACTCAGCATCTGATAGGTTCACCGGCATCGCGGCGAACGCCATTTCACAGAGCCCGATGAAAGCCTCCTCAACGAGACTCGGTTCGCGCTTCGGCGAGTGGAAAACACCCCACTCGCGATCGATGCCCGGCTCGTTGATATTCACGACTTTCAGGCTGCCGTCCTCGATCTCGCGGGTGGCCACCCACGGCGCGACGATTCCCACGCCGATGCCGAGCTTGGCCATTTCCTTGATCGCCTGCATGTCGCCCAGCACCAGCGGCTTTTTCCCGCGGCCGCCCTTTTGCTCCAGCCATTCTTCTATCAGCCTGTGCGTTTCCGTCGCCTTCGCGTAGATGATGAACTGGTGGTCGTTGATTGTTGATAGAACCGACGACTGGTCGATCGCCCACGGATGGAACGGTGAAACCACAAAGGCGAGGCGGTCCTTGAACATCGGCCGGTAGCCGTCGTCGCCCTTGCCCCGCGGTTTCAGTCCCACGACCAGATCGAGGTCGGCTCCGGCGAGACGATCTAGCAAAACCGTGGTGTCCCCCGCCTCGATCACTGGTTCACACCGCGGGAAACAATCGCGGAACTCGCGCAGGACCGACGGGATCAGGAAATGACAAAGGCTGTGCGGGGCACCGATGCGGATGCGCGTCTGCCCCCAGCGGCGCAGGCCGTCGAGATCACGGCTCGCCTGTTCGAGTTCGAAAATGACGCGCTTGCAGCGTCGGAGCAGGAGTTCCCCCTCCGCCGTGACCGCCACCCGTTTCCCGGTGCGGTCCAGCAGGCGGCACGAGAGCTGCTCTTCCAAAGTACGAAGCGAATGGCTGACAGCGGACTGGGTGACGAAAATCCTCCGAGCCGCTAGCGTGAAGCTACCCTCCTCCACCACGGCAACAAATGCCCTTAATTGTCTCAAGTCGGGAACCCAGTCCATGATAATGAATGGCTCTCATTGAAAGCGCTGCCTCAAAAGAGCAGAGTGCATGCCAAACTGCCGTCTTTGGCACTCTACGCGCTTATGTGGAGTTCATGGAAGTCTTGGAAAACCCGCGAAAACAATTCCCTATCCGGCTCGGCTTCGTGCCGTTGAGTGATTGTGCACCGATCGCGGTCGCCAGGGAGATGGGGATTTTCGAACGCTACGGCCTGAACGTCATCCTCTCTCGCGAACTCGGCTGGGCCAGCGTGCGCGACAAGATGTTCTACGGCGATCTCGAAGGCGCGCAGTCCATTGCCGGCATTGCGTTTGCACTGGGCATGGGTTTCAGCGAGTTGCGTTGCGAGGTCGCGGTTCCGCTCATTCTGAATCTCCACGGCAACGCCATCACGTTGTCCTCCGACATCAAAGCCACCGACATCGGCAAGGGCGAAGGTCTCCAGACTTATCTCACGCACCAGTGGAAAAAGGACCGTCCGTTCACGCTCGCAGCCACCCATCGTTTTTCATCCCACCACATCCTTCTTCACAACTGGCTCCGGCGTCACGGACTCAACTCTCCATCCGATGTGGAGATCATTTTCCTGCCGCCGCCGCTCATGCCGCGTCATTTGAAAGCCGGTCACATCGACGGCTATTGTGTGGGCGAGCCGTGGAATTCGGAATCCATCGTTACCGGCACCGGTTGGAGTCCCGCGACGTCTTCGGATCTTTCCCACGGACATCCGGAAAAGGTGCTGCTCGTTTCCGGAAAATTCCTGCGCGAGCGCAAGGATGAGAATGTCGCCCTCGTCGCCGCATTGTTAGAATCCTGCCGCATGTGCCAGGATCCCACCTTTCGCAACGATCTGATCTCCATCCTCGCAATGAAGGAATACACCGGTGCATCGGAGGAGGTGCTCCGCAACAGCATGGGAAACATGTTCGACACCGGTGCCGGCTCCATCGCGGCGTCCTCCTTCCATGTCTTCCACGGCGACGCCGTCAACCGTCCCACGGTGGAGAAAGCCTCGTGGGTCCTCGCGGGGCTCCGCAGCATCGGCATCCTCCCGGACATGACCTGTGGCTCCATCTCACGGATCTATCGAGAGGATATCTTCCACACAGCCACGCTCTGTGCGCAAGGTGCATGACATGAGTATTCCTCATCATCACGATGAAACACCATCCGTCAAATTTCTAGCTCCTCCGCCATCTTGGCATCCATGCAGCTTGATTGAATGCGACTTCAACAACAACGACCATGGAACCATACCACTCACTATCACGCCGGAAATTCCTCTCGAATTCCACCAAGGCCACTGCTCTCGGCCTCCTCGCCTCGGGCCTGCCCACGGGCTGGGCCGGTGCGCAGACCGCCAGCGACACGCCTGAATCACCGAACGTCAATTTCGGCATCATCGCCCTAACAGATTGCTCGCCGATTGTCATCGCCCACGAAAAGGGACTCTTTAAAAAATACGGCATCAACTCCACCGTCACCAAAGGTGCGAGCTGGGCCGCCATCCGTGACTCGTTGGCCAATGGTGACATCCAGGCCACCCACATGCTCATCGGCATGCCCATCGCCTCCACCATGGGCCTCGGTGGCGCGCCGAAGGTGCCGATGATCGCGCCATGGTTGCTCAATCGCAATGGCCAGTCCATCAGCCTTTCGAAAGCACTGATGGGTAAAGTCGGAGCGGATCCCAAAGCTCTCAAGCCACTTGCAGATGCTGCCAAAACTGCCGGTGCGCCGATGACCTTCGCGATGACCTTCCCGCCCGGCACCCACGCCATGTGGATCCGTTACTGGCTCGCCGCCGGCGGCATCAATCCGGGCGACGCGTCCGGCGCAGGAGCGGACATATCACTCATCACCATTCCGCCGCCGCAGATGGTGGCCAACATGCAGGCCGGTAAAATGGACGGCTTCTGCGTGGGAGAACCTTGGAACGCCAAGACCATCAAGGACGATATCGGCTTCACCGCCATCAACTCTCAGGACATCTGGAAGGATCATCCGGAAAAAGTCTGCGCCTTCACCGAGGCCTTCGCCGCCAAGAATCCGAAAACCGTCAAGGCCGTGCTCAAGGCACTGCATGAAGCCAGTGTCTGGCTCGACAAGATGGACAACCGTCCCGAGCAGGCGAAAATCGTCAGCGCCCCCACCTACATCAACTGCCCGCCGGAAGCCCTCCTGCCGCGCCTGCAAGGCAAGTATGACATGGGCGACGGACGCAAGTTCCGCGATCCGAACTACATGATCTTCAGCGAGCGCAATTGTAACTATCCGCAGTTGAAATATGGCAAATGGTGGATCACCCAGCTCCGCCGCTGGGGCTTCACCGATGGCGCTCCCGACTACCAAGGCGTCGCCAAGCAGGTCATGCGCGCCGACATCTACGAGGAAGCCATGAAGGAAATCGGATACGCCCACGGTGGTTCGAGCGACTCCACGGAAACCCTCTTCGACGGTTCTGTTTTCGATCCGAAAGGCGATATGGAAGCCTACGCCAAGTCGTTCGCTGTCAAGACTCTCAAGGGCTGATCCCCTTTCCTCACGCAACGTTCACCACTCCTATCAGGCCGGTCCCATCCCTGCCTGCATGGAGCCATTTAGCATTTCCCATCCCATGAAACTTTTCTATCAACTCAAGCTCGACGCGCTCCTACTTCCTCTCATCGCCATCCTGATCTGCCTGGGCGGCTGGGCGGTCATTTCGGGACATTCGAAAACCAGCAAATCGGTGGACGACTGGGGCGACACCGTCACCAAGACCGAGCGCTTTGGTTTGTCGAAAAACCTTCCATCACCTTCCGAAACATGGACCGCCAGCAAGCCCTACATCGTCGAGCCCTTCGCCAAACGCGGCGAACTCGACCAAGGCATCCTCCGCTTCGCCTGGCTCTCGCTCAAGCTCGTGGCCCAAGGCTATGCCATCGCCCTTCTGCTAGGCACGCCCATTGGCTTTTTCCTTGGACTTTCCAAGAACTTCACCCGCGCCTTCGATCCCATCATCCAGATCCTCCGTCCCGTGTCTCCCCTCGCCTGGCTGCCGCTCGGCATGGTGCTTTTCAGCGGATTGAAAATCGCCGACGCCAACGGTCGCACCACTTTCGGCACTTCGGACGCCGCCGCGCTTTTCACCATCGCCATCTGCGCCATGTGGCCGACGGTGCTCAACACCGCCGTGGGTGTGAGGGCGGTTCCGCAGGATTACCTCAATGTCGCGAAGGTCTTGAAACTTTCCCGCACCAAGACCCTGTTCAAGATCCTCATCCCCTCAGCGCTGCCCTACATGTTCACCGGCTTCCGGCTCTCGTTAGGGATCGCCTGGCTGGTCATCGTCGCGGTGGAGATGCTCATCGGCAAGCCCGGCGTCGGCGGTTTCCTCTGGCAGCAATACAATGCCAACAGCTACGCCCACATTATCCTCTCCATTCTAACGATCGGCGTCATCGGCTACATCCTCGACCGTGCCATGAGCATGGTGGAGGGTCGTTTCCGCTCCGCTTGATATCTGCACTGATCACTGATCACTGATCACTTCTTCCCACTCATTATGCCACCTATCCTCGAACTCTCCGGCGTCACGAAAAGCTTCGGCCGTGCCCATGAGCGCGCCACCATCCTCAAGGACATCAACCTCAGCGTTGAGGAAGGCGACTTCGTTTCCATCATCGGCTACTCCGGCAGCGGAAAAAGCACACTCATCAACCTGATCTCCGGCCTGCTCAAGCCGGACACCGGCACTGCGAAAATGGAGGGCGAGGTCATCGCCGGTCCCGGCCCCGAGCGTGGCATCGTTTTCCAGAACTATTCGCTGCTGCCGTGGCTCACCGTCACGGAAAACGTCCGCCTCGCCGTGGACCAGCTGTTCCCCGCACTGTCGGAAAAGGAACGGGCCGAATACGCGGCCAATTACATCGACATGGTGAAACTCACTCCCGCCGCAGGCAAGTTTCCCCGCGAGCTCTCCGGCGGCATGCGCCAGCGCGTGTCCGTCGCCCGCACGCTGGCGGCGAATCCCAAGGTCCTTCTGTTGGACGAACCGCTCTCCGCTCTCGACGCCCTAACACGAGCCACGCTCCAGGACGAGATCGCGGACATTTGGGAAAAGAACCGCACCACCGTCATCTGGATCACCAACGATCCGGATGAAGCCCTGCTCGTCGCCGACCGCGTCATCCCCCTTCTGCCGGGCCGCGACGGCGCAACACTGGGAGAGGAAATCAACGTCACCATCCCCCGCCCCCGTTTGCGCAGCGAGGTGCTCGGCACCACGGCTTTCAAGAACCTCAAACTCCAGCTCGTCAACACCCTGCTGGATGCCAAGCGCGACAGCAACCCCACCACCACCAAGCGCCTCTCCGCGCCCGACATCCTCCCCGAGGATCTCGCCGTCAAACGCGTCCACTTTGGAAAACGCGAACCCCGCCGCCGCTCGCGCCTTGAGCGCGAGGAACTCAAAATCGAAGCGTCATGACCGCCCACGCCCCCATCCTTGAACTTTTCAAACTCTCGAAGTCCTACCCCTCGCCGAAGGGCCCTGCCGTCATCGTCAGGGATTTCAACCTGAACCTCGCGCAAGGCGAGTTCGTCACCCTCATCGGCCACTCCGGCTGCGGGAAATCCACCGTGCTCTCGATGGTCGCCGGTCTGACGGACGCCACCGACGGCGCGATGATTCTAGCAGGGCGCGAGACCAACGAAGCCGGCCCCGACCGCGGTGTCGTTTTCCAGTCGCCCTGCCTGCTGCCGTGGATGACCGCGTTTGAAAATGTCATGCTCGGCGTGAACCAGGTCTATTTCACCGCGCCGAAAAAGGAGCGGCGCGAGCTCGCCGAGTATTATCTATCCGTCGTCGGCTTGGGAAATGCCATGCACAAATACCCCGGCGAGCTCTCGCAGGGCATGTGCCAGCGCGTCGGCATCGCCCGTGCCTTCGCCCTCCAGCCGAAGATGCTGCTGCTGGACGAGCCGTTCGGCATGCTCGATTCGCTCACCAAGATCGAGCTCCAGGAAGTCCTGTTGGAACTTTGGCGGCGCAACAAGCTCACCACCCTCATGGTCACCCATGACGTGGATGAGGCGATTTTCCTCTCCGACCGAGTCGTCATGATGAGCGACGGTCCGGAAGCCGAGGTCGGCGATATTCTGGAGATCCCCTTCGAGCGCCCGCGCAACCGCGCCGCGATTCTAGCCGATCCGCGTTACATGGAAGTCCGCAACCACCTGCTCACTTTCCTCAACGAGCGCTCCCACCTCCGCCCGAGCCGGATTAAAACCCCGCGTGTTCAGGAAAACGAAGCCATCGCACCCGAGGCCAGCAGCCAGATCGCCGCCGCGCCATCCACCCACTGACGCCACCCCGCCACCCGCCAAATAATTCTTAGTAGGGGGACATTTTTGCCCCCCCTCTGGCTTCGGCTTCAGCAAGTTAGTCCGGGCGATCGACTCATGTTTACAGCCGCGCATCGGGATTTGTGAAACGGTTCGGGAGGTGGCGGAGCGTTTAAGGGGAGCACATGCGCCCTTGCATGTGGTTTCCGGCGCCCTCGCCGGAAACTGGGGTGGAATGGCCTGAAACGCCTGTCTTCGGCGGGGGCGCCAAAGACAACACGCGTGGGCGCGTGTGCTCCCCGAGGATTTTCACGCCGTTCTTCCGCCAGAACACAGTCCCCCAAATCTATGCGCGCGGCTCTATATACCGTTTCTAAACTTCCCAAAGTCAAAAAAAGCTCGCTCCAGTAAGCAAACTTTGAAAAAACCACCGTGCATGAGCCACGGACATTGAGGTTACCAAGGCTTGGACGCTCATGTTCGGCCGCCTCGCTGACATCAAGATTTCCCGTGAAGCTGTTACCTTAAGGCGCGAGATCCGAAGCACACGAACCATGTTTGAATGACAACGCCGCCGCTACCTTCCCCCGAGCAATCCATCCGCGCTGAAAACGCCGAGCTGCGCAAGCGGCTGGAAGAGTCCGAGGTGATGCTCCGCTCCATCCGCGCTGGAGAGGTGGATGCGCGTTTGGTGGAAAGCGCCGCCGAGCAGCTCCGCAGTCGCGGCGAGCTGCTGGCGCATCTCAGCGCCAGCCGCGACGTCACGGAGCGAAAGCGGGGGGAAGAAGAGAGGCGCGAGGCGCTGCTACTGCTTGATACGCTGCTGGACCGCGCGCCCGTGGGATTTGCTTACTTTGATCGCGAACTGCGGTATTTGCGCATCAATGAGCGGCTCGCGGAAATCAATGGCCTCTCTGCCGCTGAACACCTCGGCAGGACCGTAGAAGAAGTCGTTCCCACGATGGCGGCGGAGATCCGGGAGGTGGCGGAGCGCATGGCTGCGTCCGGCCAGCCGGTGCTCGATCAAGAGTTCACGGGCGAGATGGCCAGCGCGCCCGGAGTCATGCGACATTGGAATGTGAACTGGTTTCCAGTGCACAGCGAGCGCCGGGAGATTACCGGGTTTGGCGCGGTGGTGGAGGAAATCACCGGGCGCAAGAATGCTGAAAAGGCGCTGCATGATAGCGAGCAGCACTATCGGGCACTGGCAACGGCCAGTTCGGAGGTGGTTTACCGCATGTCCGCAGATTGGTCCTCGTTGCTGCCGCTGGCCGGGCGCGAGTTGGTGGTCAGTTCGACTCAGACGCTTACCGACTGGGCTTGGCTGGAGCAAAACGTCCCGCCCGAGGACCACCCGCGCTTGAGGCAGGCAATCGGCGAAGCCATCGCCCGGAAGTGTCTATTTGAGCTGGAGCATCGCGTGCGGCGTCCTGATGGCTCCATCGGTTGGACGTTTTCCCGCGCGGTGCCGATTTTTGATGAGAATGGAGAACTGACCGCTTGGTTTGGCGCCGCCAGTGACATTACGGAGCGCAAGCATACTGAGCAGGCTTTGCGCGCGAGTGAGGCGCGTTTCCGTGCGGCGGTGGGCGCGGTGAGTAGTCTCATCTGGACGAACAATGCGCGCGGTGAGATGGAAGGTGAGCAACCCGGTTGGGGCGGGTTCACCGGCCAATCACGGGAGGAATACCAAGGCCACGGCTGGGCGTTGGCGGTGCATCCCGAAGATGCGGAGCCAACGATTGACGCGTGGCATCAGGCTGTGGCGGAGAAGCGGATGTTTGAGTTCGAACACCGCTTGCGCCGCCACGATGGCGAGTGGCGGGTGTGTATTGTCCGCGCGGTTCCGGTGCTCGGCGAGTCGGGAGAAATTTACGAGTGGGTGGGCGTTCACACCGATATCACCGAGCGCCAGCAGACCGAGGAGGCACTGCGCCAAAGCGAGGCGCGGTTCCGGGGAATCCTGCGGCAATCGCCGGCAGGCATCGTCCAGACCGACGCGACCGGCTGCATGACACTGGTCAACGAGCGCTGGTGCGAGATGTTCGGCTACTCCGAGGCGGAGCTGCTGGGCCGGTCCGTCGTGGATGTGACGCACCCTTCCAGCGTGGAGCAGACGAAGCAGAACGTCGCCCGGCTGGCGGCGGGCGGGCCGGATTTCCAAATCGAAAAAAACTACTGCCGCAAGGATGGATCGCACTTCCCCGCGCAGAGCAATGTGAGCGCCGTCCGATCGCCCACGGGCGAATACCTCGGCCTCGTCGCGGTGGTGGTGGACATGACGGAGCGGCTGCGAACCGAGGATGCGCTGCGCCGGACGAATGAGCGCTTTGAACTCGCGCTGACGTGCTCGCAAGTGGTGCTTTTTCAGCAGGACTTGGAACTGCGATACACTTGGATTCAAAATCCCGCGCTGGGCTACGATGCGCTGCAGGTGATCGGCAAGCTGGACCGCGACCTTTTCGAGCGCGCCGAGGATGCGGCCATGACCGAGGGACTGAAACTCGAAGTGATCCGCGCCGGGGTCGGCGTGCGGCAGGAGGTGCGGGTCCAATTCCAAGGCGTAGAACGACATTACGACCTGTCGGTGGAACCCCTGCGGAATGCCGCCGGCCTGATCTCCGGCGTCACCTGTGCGGCCATCGACATCACCACGCGCAAGGCGGCGGAGGAGAAATTGCGTACCAACGAACACCGCTTGCGGCTGACGTTGGAGGCGGCGGCGACCGGCCTGTGGGATTGGGACGTGCAGACCGACGTCGTCACCTGGTCTGCGGAGAGCTACCCCATCCACGGGCTGAAGGAAGGAGAGTTCGACGGGACGGCGGAGGGGTTCGACCGGTTAATTCACCCCGACGACCGGAGCCGGGTGTGGGCAACCGTGCGGGCGGCGGTGGACGGGCGTAAAAAATACTACTGCGAGTTCCGCATCGTCCGCCCGGGTGGGGAAGTCCGCTGGGTAGCAAACACGGGCCGGGCGGTGCACGAACACGCTCAGGCCGGGAAGATGGTCGGAACCATCACGGACATCACCGAGCGCAAGGAGGCGGAGGAAGCCGTGGCCCGGCTGGCGGCCATCGTCGAATCCTCCCACGACGCGCTCTTTGGCGAGGATCTCGACGGGATCATCACCAGTTGGAATCGGGGCGCGGAGCAAATCTTCGGCTACCGCGCGGAAGAGATCGTGGGCACCTCGATCATGCGGCTGATCCCTGCGGATCGGCAGGCAGCGGAGTACGAGCTCCAGCGACAAATCGTCGCCGGGGAGCTTGGGGGAACTTTTGAAACGATCCGGCTGACCAAGGACGGGCGGGAGTTTCCCGCTTCGATCACCGTTGCGCCGCTGAAGGATGCGGCGGGCAAAGTCATGGGCACATCAAGAGTCGTGCGCGACATCACCGAGCGCACGCAAACTGAGGAGGCTCTGCGCGAGAGCGAGGAGCGCTTCCGCGACTTGGCCGATAACATCCCCCAACTGGCGTGGATCGCCGATGCCGGGACCGACGGCCGTGTTCGCTGGTTTAATAAGAACTGGTTTGAATACACCGGCACCACGCTGGAACAGATGCAGGGCATCGGTTGGCATGCGGTCCACCATCCCGATCATGCCGAGCGCGTCATCCAAAAGTTCTCGCACCACGTCAAAGAGGGTGAGGACTGGGAAGACTCCTTCCCATTGCGCGGCAAGGACGGCAAGTTCCGTTGGTTCCTCTCCCGCATGAAAGTCATCCGCGACGAATCCGGGGCGGTCGTGCGAATCTTCGGCACCAACACCGACATTACCGAGCGCACGTGCGCCGAGGAGGCGCTGCGGGCGAGCCAGGAGCGCATGAGCCTTGCAGCCGAGGCCACCGGCGTCGGCATCTGGGAATGGAATGTCGTCACCAATGTGGTCCGCTGGGATGCGGTGATGTTCAGCATTTATGGCATCACCCCGACGCCCGATGGGATCGTCCAATACAGCGACTGGAGCGGGGCTGTGCTGCCGGAGGATTGGGCGGAAACTGCCGCGATACTTCAAGAGACGGTGCGCCAGTGCGGCCAGAGCACCCGCAGCTTTCGCATCCGCCGCCGCAGCGATGGGGAATGCCGACATATCGAGGCTGTGGAAACCGTGCGTGCGGACACGGCTGGAAAGGCCGCCATCGTTGTGGGCACGAACCTTGATGTAACCGAACGCGTTCAGGCCGAGCAGGCTATTCTGGACGCCGCCGAAAAGGCCGTGGCAGCCAACGAGGCGAAGGACCGCTTCCTCGCCGCACTCAGTCACGAACTGCGGACGCCGCTCACGCCGGTGCTGCTGGTTTCCGGAGTGCATGCCAAGTCGAAGAAGCTCTCCGATGATTTGCGCGAGGATTTCCAGATGATCCACCGCAACGTCGTGCTGGAAGCGCAGCTCATCGACGACCTGCTAGACGTGTCCCGCATCCAGCAGGGTAAGATGCGCTTCGATTTCAAACCCGTGGACGTGCATGAGGCCATCGCCCGCTCGCTCGAGATGCTGCGCTCCGAGGTGGAGGAAAAGGGGATCACCGTCCGGCAGAAACTCCATGCCACGCCCGCCATGATCGAGGCAGATCCCACGCGCCTCCGGCAGGTGCTGGTCAATCTGCTCCGCAACGCGGTGAAATTCACCCCGCACGGCGGCACCATCACCCTGCTAACTGCACGCGAGCCGGGTGACCTGCAAATCTCCGTGATCGACACCGGCGCAGGCATCCCCGCCGAAGATCTCCAGCGGATCTTCGAAGCCTTCGAGCAGGTGGAACACCAACAAAAGAGCGAGTACCGCAGCCTCGGCCTCGGCCTGGCGATCTCAGCCTCCATCGTCGCCGCCCACCGCGGCCGCATCTGGGCCGAAAGCCCGGGTCCCGACCAAGGCGCAACTTTTCACGTCCGGATTCCTTGTTGAACAAAACACCAAAATGCACACCGCCATGCGAATCTTCGTCGTCGAGAACCATCGGGACACGCTGAAATACCTGAAAATGTATCTGGAGAGCCTTGGCCATACCGTGACCACTGCGTCCACCATGCAAGCAGCGCTGGCCGCCAGCCCCACCGAGGACTGCCACGTCCTTATCTCTGATCTCGGCCTGCCCGACGGGGATGGCTGGCAGCTTTTGGAGCAAGCGAAATTTCCCCAGCCCGTCTATGCTGTGGCGATGAGTGGTTTCGCGTCAGCAAACGACATCGCACGCAGCAAGGCAGCAGGATTTCAGCGGCACATCGCCAAACCATTCGGTGAAGAAGATATCATCGAAGCCTTGGAGGAGGCTGCCCGCCACATCGGCACCCGGCCCCCGGAAATGCAGGTTGCCGCACCGACTGCCAAGGGAACGCGCCCCCCGAAAGAGGCACCGGATTTGACACCGGGGTACATCGCCGACCGTCTCCATGACTCCGCCTGTCAAAGCATCAGCGGAAGCTATTTACTGCTCTGTCTTGTTCGCGAGCAGCTGGCGAATGAAGCGAGTGGGTCGCTGCACCTCTTGGACACAGCGATCTCTGAGCTGAATAAGGCTAGTGGTCAGATGACCGCACTGATGGATGAACTGCGCAGTGCTGGGGCCGAGGACGGCGCGGCAAAAAGTGCAATTACCTCCGGGGAGTGACGAGCCGGAGCTGACAAACCACCACTGTCCGTCGAAGCTCGCCAATTGGGAGTAAAGGAGCAATAGTGTGCGGTGGTCAGAGTCATGATGAATCCAGATCATGACGAGCACGCATGAAAATTAATGCGCTTTCTCGGAAATCACCGGTTTTGGCATCCGAAGAGCTTTGATGCGGGCAAATGGTAGCCCCCAATAATTTCTTCGCCGGCCACACACCGATCCGCTTGGGATTCGTTCCACTGAGCGATTGTGCGCCGATCGCGGTTGCCAAGGAGACCGGGATTTTCCACCGCTACGGCCTGAACGTCAGGCTGTCGCGTGAACTCGGCTGGGCCAGCGTGCGCGACAAGATGATCTTCGGTCACCTCGACGCCGCACAGTCCATCGCCGGGATCGCGATCGCCCTCGGCCTCGGCTTCAACGAGATGCGCTGCTAGGTCGCGGTGCCGCTGATCCTCAGCCTGCATGGCAACGCCATCACCATTTCCACCGAACTCGGCCCGGACAAGATCGGCCGAGGCGAAAAACTCGGTGCCTTTCTCACCCACAGTTGGAAAAAAGACCGCCCGTTCACCATGGCGGTCACCCACCGCTACTCCTCGCATTTCACGCTTCTCCAACAGTGGCTCAAGCGTCACGGCATCACCTCCTCGGACGACGTGGAAATCATCTTCCTGCCGCCGCCTCTCATGCCGCGCCACCTGAGGGCCGGGCACATCGACGGCTACTGCGTCGGCGAACCGTGGAACTCCGAGGCCATCATCGCCGGAACCGGCTGGTGCCCGGTGACCTCCGTCGATCTCTCACGCGGCCACCCGGAGAAAATCCTGCTGCTATCGGGAAATTTCCTCCGCGAGCGCAAAGAGGAATCCGTCGCCCTCTCCGCCGCACTGCTGGAGTCCTGCCACCTCTGCCAGCAACCGGAATTCCGCGATGAGCTGGTAAACATCCTCGCCCGCAAGGAATACACCGGCGCTTCGAAGGAGGTGCTGAACAACAGCCTCGGCCCGATTTTCAATTCCGGCGTCGATCATACCAACGCCTCCGCCTTCCACGTCTTCCACGGCGACTCGCTCAACCGCCCGTCCATCGACAAGGCGTCCTGGGTGCTCGCCGGCATGCGCAACACCGGCATCATTCCGGACGGCACCTGCGGATCCCTATCAAGAATCTACCGCGAGGATCTCTATCATGCCGCGGAGCAGTGCCTCGTCGATTCCAAGTCCCCCGCCATGGCCTGATTCGTTTTTTCTATCACACCCCCACCACTCCACAGCGCTCCCATGTCATCCTCCACCGACGGCAAACTCCGGATTTTTGCCTTCAATACTCCGGCCATTCGCACCCTCCACCTCACGTGGTTCGCCTTCTTTCTCACCTTCGTCCTTTGGTTCGCCCACGCACCGTTCAAGGTCGAAATTTCGAAATCATTCAATCTCACCACCGCCCAGTGGAAGGCGCTGCTGATCCTCAACGTCGCCTTCACGATTCCAGCAAGAATCATCATCGGCATCCTGGTGGACAAGTTCGGGCCGCGGGTGACCTACTCGTTTCTGCTGATGATTTCCGGGCTGCTCTGCGTGGCGTTCGCGCTTTCCACTTCGTTTGAAATGCTGGCCTTCACCCGCTTCCTGATGGGCTTCGCCGGCGCTGGCTTCGTCATCGGCATCCGCCTTGTCGGCGAGTGGTTCCCACCGCGCCAGGTCGGCCTGGCGGAAGGGATTTACGGTGGCTGGGGGAATTTCGGCGCGGCGGCCGCAGCGATGGTTCTGCCGTCGCTCGCGCTGCTTTACGGCGGGCCTGACGGCTGGCGCCACGCCTTCATGAGCGCCGGTGGCGTCGCTTTCTTCTATGGTCTGGTTTTCTATCGGAACATCCGCAACACTCCGAAAGGCTCCACCTATTTCAAGCCGAAGAAGTCCGGCGGCATGGAAGTCTCGAACCGCAGGGATTTCTTTTTCCTGCTCGCGATGAATGTGCCGATGTTCGCCGCCCTTGCCATCCTCACCTGGAAGCTCTCGCCGAGCGGGGTGAAACTGCTGCCGGCGTTTTTCGTCAACGTGATCTACTGCGTGCTGGTCGTGCTCTTCGCCCTCCAGCTGTGGCAGATCTATCGGGTCAATGCCGAAATGCTGAAGACCGGCAGCGTGCCGCAATACCAGCGCTATCAGTTCCGTCAGGTCGCCATCCTGAACGTGGCCTATCTGATCACCTTCGGCTCAGAGCTCGCCGTAATCTCAATGCTTCCCGACTTCTTCGCCGAGACCTTCGGACTCAGCCCGGTGAAGGCCGGCCTGCTCGCATCCGGCTTCGCTTTCATGAATGCCGTGGCACGCCCGAGCGGTGGTTGGTTTTCCGATAAATTCGGCCGCCGCAGGACGATGCTCATCCTGCTTTCCGGTCTGGCCGCGGGATTCATCTCGCTGTCGTTCATCAACTCCGCCTGGCCCATCGCCGTTGCGGTGGTCACCACCATGATCTGCTCGTTCTTCGTGCAGGCCGGTGCTGGCGCGGTGTTCGCCATCGTTCCGCTCATCCAGCGCCGCATGACCGGACAAATCGCCGGTCTGACGGGTGCTTACGGCAATGTCGGCGGCGTGATTTTCCTAACGGCCTACTCGTTCGTCCCGACCCACACGTTTTTCATGATCATCGCAGCCTCGTCGATCGTCGGCTTCTTCGCCTCCTGTTTCCTGAGCGAACCCGCCGGTCATATCAGCGAGATTGCGGAAGATGGTTCGGTGCAGCTCATCGAAGTGGCGTGATCTGGCATCTGAAATTAACCAGCAGATGAACAGGATCAACGCAGATGTAAGAAGGGATAATAGGAGTGAATCCCCCATTTCTAACCACCTCTCTTCATCCTTCTTATCTGCGTCCATCCCTTCCATTTGACTCAGAGACAGGAGGGGTGTTCGTCCATGTCCGCTGCGCTCCCATTGCGGTTGAAAAAATCTTCAAAACCCCAGTAGTCTGAAGCCGCACTCGCCATCGCCACTTCAGTGAGTTATGCAGCAACCCATGCATCTCACCGGCCGTATCGAAATCACGACCGGACTCTTCACCACTCCCGGCCCGAAACCGACGAATGACGACTGCCTCGGCGTCCACATTCCGGAGCCCGCGCTGATGCCGACGAAGGGCATCGTCGCCTGCATCGCGGATGGGGTTTCCGCTGCCAGCGCGGGCAAGGAGGCTGCCGAGGCATCGGTGATCGGATTCATCACCGACTACTATGAGACGCCGGAATCGTGGGAGGTGAAAACCGCCGGGCAACGCGTGCTGACGGCGCTCAACCGCTGGTTGTTCTCCCAAGGCCAGGGATTCAGCGCGGCGGAAAAAGGCTGCGTCACCACCTTCACCGCGGTGGTTCTGAAATCGCAGACCGCCCACGTTTTCCACATCGGAGACAGCCGCCTCTACCGCTGGCGCAAGGGCGAGTTGGAGCAGATCACCCGCGACCACGCGGCCCAGGTTTCCGCCGACACCAACTATCTGACTCGCGCGCTCGGACTAACGCTTTCCCCTCGCATCGACTATCACACACTGCCGATCGAGCCGGGTGATCGCTACGTCCTCAGCACCGATGGCATCCACGGCGAGCTTTCCCGCCACGACATGGAGGCCATCGTCAATGAAACGGAGGATTCCCAAAACTGCGCCGATGCCCTCGGCGCGGCCTCGTCCGACGGCACCGACAACCGCTCGTGCATCGTCCTCCAGATCCAGTCGCTGCCAGACAGCGACAAGAACGACGTCTTCGGAAAACTCTCCGCCCTGCCCTTCCCACCGGACCTGCTACCGGGCCAGAGCATCGACGGGCTGCACGTGGAAAAGATCATTTCCGCCTCGAAGAACTCGCAGCTCTATCTGGTTTCTGACATGGACGATGGAAACCGCAGTCTGGTGCTGAAGGCACCGTCCATCCATTTCGAGGACGATCCGACCTATCTGGAACGCTTCGCCCTTGAGGAATGGATCGGCCTGCGCACGGACAGCCCGCACCTCGCCAAGGTCGTGCGCCGCCCCCGCCCGCGGCGGTTTCTCTACTATCTGTTGGAGGCGGTCGATGGTCCCACCCTCGGTCGCTGGAGTGAGGCGAATCCAAAACCATCGGTGGAAAAGGTCGTTTCCATCGTCGCGCAGATCGTGGACGGCGTGCGCGCGCTCCACCGCAAGGACACGCTCCATCAGGATCTCAAGCCGGACAACATCCTGCTGGACCGTCAGGAACAGGTGAAAATCATCGACTACGGCTCATGCCGCGTCGGCGGAATCGAGGAAATCGCCACCCCCTTCGAACGCCACGACGCGCTCGGCACACTGGATTTCTCCGCTCCGGAATACCGCATCGGCAGCAAGCCGAGCACCCGCTCGGATCTGTTCTCCATCGCCGCCATCACTTACTACCTGCTCACCGGCGGCCGTCATCCGTATGGAAAGGCCTGGGACGGGGCGAAAAACCAGCGCGACTTTTTCTCGCTGAAATACCACCCCGCCGCCGCTCACAATCCGATGGTCCCGCTGTGGATGGACGCGGTCATCAAAAAAGCGCTCGCGATCCGCCCGGAGTCACGGCAGGAGTCGATGTCCGAGTTCACCCACAATCTCCGCCACCCGGATCCCGAGTTTCTCAGCATCGAGCCGCTGCCTTTTGCGGAGCGAAATCCCGTGCTTTTTTGGAAAATCCTCGCCGCCCTGGCCACCGTAGGCTGGATCGCGACTTGGCTGGCAATGCGCTGAATATCCACGGCCTGACTCCGCCTCATGCGCATGAGGCGCATCCATGAGATTCACTCATGTCCGGAATGGATCCCTTTCCTTGAGGTTTCAGAGGGGTGGAAGCCGATGGCATGCCAGTTGCTCAATCCATGCCAACCCAGCAGCACTTCCATGGTCGATTTCAACAACTCAGGCTTCACCGAGGATCAAACCTCCTACCTTTCCGGATTCGTCTCCGGCATCCTCCAAGCCCGCGATCTCCCCTTCCTCGGGCAGGACGCGCAAAGCCGTTTTACCCACCAACCGTCGGAAGCGGTGGAAACCGTCTTCGGCACGCCCATCGACGATCTCTGCCGCGAGGAAGTCGTGAAATACGAACAGAACGGCCTCGATTGCTACGACGCCATTCTCGCCAACGCGGAAACCAACAGCTTTCCCACCGATGGCGACATCTTCCGTTATAAATTCCACGGCCTGTTTTTCGTCACCCCGGCCCAGGAAAGTTTCATGCTCCGCTGCCGCATCGCCGGTGGCGCGCTCAGCACCTATCAGTTCCGCGGCCTCGCGGAAATCGCAGCGGACTGGGGCCCGGGCCACACCGATCTAACGACCCGTGCCAACCTCCAGGTTCGCGAGATCATGCCGGAAAACTGCGCGAAGATCCTGATGAAACTTGCCGACATCGGCCTCACCTCCCAAGGCGCGGGCGCGGACAACATCCGCAACATCACCGCCACGCCCACCACCGGATTCGATCCCACGGAGCTCATCGACGTCATGCCCTACGCCCGGGCCATGCACCATTACATCCTGAAAAACCGCGATCTCTACGGCCTTCCGCGCAAGTTCAACATCTCCTACGATTCCGGTGGCGCTGTTTCCGTCTGCGCCGACACCAACGATATCGGTTTCTACGCCGTGAAAGTCGGACCTAACGACAAGGGCGTCGAGCCCGGTTTCTATTTCCGCATGCAGCTCTGCGGCATCACCGGCCACAAGCAGTTCGCCACCGATTGCGGCGTGCTGCTCACTCCAGCGGAAACCGTTCCCGTCGCCGCCGCGCTCATCCGCGTGTTCATCGAGAATGGCGACCGCACCAACCGCAAGAAGGCCCGCCTCAAGTATCTCGTCGATGACTGGGGCATCCCGAAGACCCTCGATGAAACGCAGAAAAAACTCACCTTCCCTCTCCGCCACCTCCCACTCGAAGCCTGCGAGCCCTCCGCTCCGAAGTCGAAGCACGGCCACCTCGGCATCCACCAGCAGTCGGATGGAAAACACTACATCGGCGTGCTGACACCCGTCGGCCGCATGTCGGTCACACAAATGTTAGCCCTCGCCGACATCGCCGACCAGTTCGGCCGCAGTGAGATCCGCCTGACCGTCTGGCAGAACCTGATCATCCCCGGCATCGCCGAGGAAAACCTCCAGGCCGCCATCACCGCCATCCAGGCGACCGGCCTCGACCACCGGAACAACACCCTCACCGGCGGGCTCATCGCCTGCACCGGCAGCCAGGGTTGCAAGTTCGCCGCGGCGGACACCAAGGCACAGGCGATCGCCCTCGGCGCGCATCTCTCTAGCAAGATGATCCTCGACCAGCCCGTGAACATCCACCTCACCGGCTGCCAGAACTCCTGTGCTCAGCACTACATCGGTGACATCGGCATGATGGGCACCCGTGTGAAGATCGAGGACGGCTCCACCGTGGACGGCTACAACATCGTGCTCGGCGGCGGCGTGGACGACACCCAGGCCATCGCCCGCGAGATCTGGAAATCCGTCCGCGCCGATGAAATGCCCGCGCTCATCGAGCAGCTCCTCGTCGTCTATCTGCGCGACCGCATCGAGGACGAGAGCTTCGCCCGATTCGCCAACCGCCACACGCCGGAGCAACTCACCGGGCTTTGCGATCCCGCGAAAACCGCCGCCGCCTGAACCATTTCAAATCTCAAAACCATGCCTCTCACCATTCCCAACACCGCGCCGTTTTCCGGTGCCCAGAAGATGTGGCTCAAGGGTTATCTCGATGCCATCAACTCCGCCCTCGGCGGCGCTTCCACCGCAGCGTCCGCTCCTGCCGGCATTTCCGTCACCATCCTCTGGGGTTCCCAAACCGGAAACTCCGAAAGCCTCGGCAAGAAGCTCGGCAAGGCCCTCGCCGCGAAAGGCCACGCGCCCATCCTCCGCGACATGGCGGACGTCTCGCCCGCCGATCTATCTGCCAGCAAGCACGTGCTCATCATCACCTCCACCTACGGCGATGGCGAGCCACCGGACAACGCCGCCGCCCTCCACGCCGCCCTCCATGCGGCGGATGCGCCCGCACTGGCGGATGTCAGCTACTCCGTGCTCGCCCTCGGTGATTCCAGTTACCCGGACTTCTGCAAATGCGGCCGCGACTTCGACCAACGCCTCTCCAGCCTTGGCGCACGGTGCATCGCGCCAATCGTCGAGTGCGATGTCGATTACGAAAGACCCTTCGCCAGCTGGATCTCCCAGCTCGAACAAGCCCTCGTTGCCGCCTAGGGATTTCAAATAACAAATTTCAAATCTTAAATTCTTTCCACCCAGTGCCCGCCACCCTCCAACGTTTCCCCGCCTTGAAGTTCTCTTCAAAGCCGGACATCGAGCAGGGCAATCTCATCGACCAACTTCTCGCCGAGCAGAAACAACTCCAAACCCCCGTCGCCCGCTTTTCGGAAGTCCATCACCAGCGCAAGCCCGATCTATCCGATCACTACCGCAGCCTCATCCCGCTGACGAAACCCGGCGATGGCGAGCAATACGCGTTCGAGGTCTCGCTCGACCGCTGCACCGGCTGCAAAGCCTGCGTTTCCGCCTGCCACTCGCTCAACGGCCTCGACGATCACGAAGCCTGGCGCGATGTCGGCACCCTGCTAGGTGGCAGCGATTCGCCCAAGTGGCAGCAGACCATCACCACCGCCTGCCACCATTGCGAGGACCCCGGCTGCATGAACGGCTGCCCGGTCGGCGCTTATGAAAAGGACAAGGAGACCGGCATCGTCCGCCACCTCGACGACCAGTGCATCGGCTGCTCCTACTGCATTCTCAAGTGCCCCTACGACGTCCCGAAATATTCGAAAAAGCGCGGCATCGTTAGAAAGTGTGACATGTGCCACCAGCGCCTCGCCGAGGGAGAAGCCCCCGCCTGTGTCCAAGCCTGCCCCACCGAAGCCATCCGCATCGTCAAAGTCAAAAAGTCCCAAAGCGCCTCCCTCTTCCCATCCAAAATCCAAAATCCAAAATCCAAAATCTCCCACTCCGCCATCCCGGACTCCTCCATCACCCGCCCAACCACCCGCTACGTCGGCCGTGAGATTCCGGAATCCGCCACCGCCGCGGACCGCGAGGCGCTGGTCCCACAGCACGCGCATTGGCCGCTGGTGCTGATGTTGATGCTCACCCAGGCCGGCGTCGGCCTGCTGCTTACCGCCCGTGGGGATCTAACTCTCACGCTCACCGCCACCGCCATCTTCTTCGCCGGCATGGGCGCGTCCGTTTTCCACCTCGGCAAGCCGCTCAAGGCGTGGCGCTTTTTCCTCGGCCTGCGCACCTCCTGGCTCTCACGGGAAATCCTCGCCTTCTCGATGTTCGCGCCCATCCCCATGGCTCTATCCGCCTTCGCCGCGCTGCCACTCCTGCCAAAGCTTCCCATTCCGGCTTTCATCACAGACCTGCTGCCGCTTGCTTCGAAAATTACCGGACTCTCGGCACTCCCCATCGGCCTCACCGCCGTTTTCACCAGCGTCATGATCTATCACGACACCCGTCGCTCGCTATGGCGCTTCCCACTCGGTGCGGCGCGCTTCTTCGGCACCGTCGCCTCCTTCGCCGCCCTTGGCAACCTCATCCGTGACCCAGGCATCCTCGCCGGTTCTCTCTTCGCTGCCGCTGTTCTCCTCAAGCTCATCCCCGAGCTCCGACTCCTCCAACTCGGTGAGGACGAGGACACCCTGTGGTCGCCGGACGTCCACAGCGCCCGCCTCCAGCTCGGCCCGTTAGGCGTCTTCCTCCGCGCCCGCATCGCCCTCGGCCTGCTTGCCATCCCCATCGGGTTCGCCCATCCATGGCTCGCCCTGCCCCTCCTCCTCCTCGCCGATCTCCTCGAACGCCAGCTCTTTTTCCAATCCGTCCAAGCCCCGAAAATGCCCGGCAACTTCGGCCCCGAGCATGGGCATTGACGGCGGTTGGCTGTGAGCAGTTGGCAGTTGGCAGTTGGCAGTTGGCAGTTGGCAGTTGGCAGTTGGCAGTTGGCGGTTGGCGGAAAATGTGGCTGCGGCGTCCTTGGCCCGGCATAGCGTTAGCGGAGATGACTCGCAGCAGGCCGTTGCGTGGGCGTCTCGCCCAAGGGCTTTTCATCTCGGTCCTTCAATGTTCGAAGAGTTTTTAACCGCAAAGGCGCAAAGGACGCAAAGGAACGCGGAGCTGGGCATCAGGTTGTTTCTGGGACAGGAAAGGCGGATAGAAGCAAAAGGTGGCTGCTGCGTGGGCGTCTCGCCCACAGCCCCTCCAATGTAGCGCCGGTCGGCGCCCCTTGCACTTCACCCTGTCCCGCCGGAGGCTGAATCTTCACATCTCCCCCACCGCCCGCTTCTTCAGAACAACTCATCCTGGACCAACGGGGGTTTCTTTTTCAGCGGGTTCACCGCATCCGCCACTTTCAGTTCCACCTCCGCCGGGTGAAACCGTTGGATGCCGCCTGCCAGATATTCCTCCAGTTGCTCCTCGTGAAGCAGCGCCGGCATCCGGTCGTGGATCTTGGAAACGAAAGCGTTCGAGTCCGTCATGATCATCGAGTAGCAGCGGCCCAGCGTTTCGTTTTCCTCCCAGATCCCGGCCGTCCATAACAGGCCACCGTCCCTCGCGGTGAATTCATGCGCCTGCTTGCGCCCCGGCGGCCCCGAGTATTCATACCAGCCGGATACCGGGATCACACAACGCCGCTCCGCGAACGCCTCCCGCCACATCGGCGAGTCCAGCTTGTCCGAGCGAGTGTTGTTCACCGAGTTCGCGAACGGCCGGTGAAATCCCCAGCGCATGATCTCCCCCGCGGCGGAATGCATCACCGGCCCCGGCAGCGTCGGCCGGATCAGTTTCCAGTCCTCTTCCCCGTCCATCAGCGGCCGCAGCCGCCCCGCACGTTTCGCCTCTTTGACCATCGCCTTGGTGACCGAGTAGGAATTGCACATGACCGCAGACTACTCCGTTTCCCTCCGCTTTCGATCCTTTCTTTGCCAGAAAGTCGAAGCTTTGGGCCTGATCCAAGGAACCCCACCATCCCTTCAGGCACGCTGGGGAACTTTTTCCTGCGGGGCCGATTTCGAGCTTTTCCGAAATTTCTTGCTACTGAAGTTGTCGTAGCGCATGGTAAAAGGTCAATGAACTCAAAACATTCTCTCCTCACCACCTGTGCGGCCGCGTTCGCGATGCTGCTCGCGGCACCCTTCAGTCCGGGCTCCATCCTGCAAACTTCGGGAAACTTCACCCTCCTCGGCGGCACCGCCATCACCAGCACCGGCGTGGTCGGCACTGTCATCCGCAATGGCGACGTGGGGATCTGGCCCGGTGCCACCTCAGGCATCACCGGCTTTCCACCTGCGGTCGTGCAGAACGGCGCCATCATCGCCACCGGCCCGGCCACCCGCCAGGCGCGGCTTGATCTCATCAAGGCGCAGGTCGGCCTTGCCGGCATGCCTTCGGACAAGACCCTGAGCAACGTGGATCTCGGAGGAAAAACCCTCCGCCCCGGCGTTTACACCTTCGGCGGTGCCGCCCATCTGAACGGTGCGCTGGTGCTCGATGCCCAAGGCCGCGACGGCGCGTTCTGGGTCTTCCAGATCGGCACCGCGCTCACCACGGCGGTGAACTCCAGCGTCACCCTGATCAATCCCGGATCCAACGGCGGCCTTGATTGCGGAATTTTCTGGAATGCCGGCAGCGCCATCACCATCGGCGCGAACAACCAGATCGCCGGAAACTACCTTGCCGGCACCAGCGTCACCTTCGGCGGCAAGAGCTACGGCGGAGGGCGCGCGCTCGCCCTTGCCGGCGTTACCCTCGACAACAACCCCATCGATGCCATGGGCGGACCCGGAGGCAGCGACTGGACCGGTGGCTTGAAATACAACGCCTCCGGTGCGGTCGTTCCCGATCCCGCCCTCGCGTTCGGCTATTTCGGCAAGCGCAACCGCACCACCTACGGCGCCACCACCTTCATCCACGGCAATGCCACCGTCACTGCCACCGACGTCCAATGGCGCGTCAAAGGCGGCAACTGGCACACCACCCCCGTCCAGTTCGCGGGCAAGTGGAGTTTCGGCGTGAGCGGCCGCTTCCTGCCCTACGGCTCCAACGAGATCCAGATGCGCGCCCGCGATTCCCACGGCCACGAGACTGCGGTCAAGCTCCTGTTCATCAGGCACCTCCGCTAACAGTCGCTTCCATTCCCCGCTTCTTTCCCAGGGCTACCTCATTTTGGAAGTGCTTGGGTTCCAACACTGGGCCTCGCGAAAAGGGGGGGGCGGCGTCTTGCCGCCATGTGACGTTGCTGCGAGATGCAGCAACCACGGCCCGCCAGTCCTTTGAAACAAGTGATTTCAAAATGAGGTGGCCCTTGCTTCTTTCCCTTGCTCCCGGGCGGATCCGGCGCTCTTGTGTGCGCCTAGGATGACCCATCACCCATTTCCCCACACCCTGCTGCCGGCGCTTGCCGCCATCGCACTCGCCGCCAGCAGCTCCTGCAGCGGGCAGGCCAGACCGGGTGCGGGCGTTTCCCGCCCGCCGTCAGCCCGGGCCGGACCGGGGCCGGTCGCGAAGGCACCTGCGTCCCATCAGCGCCCACCGCCCGGCGGCCGGTCGGACCCACGCTATCGGCCGCCCGCGGATTTTTCCGAGCTACGTGCGGTCGCTGGTGAGGTGGCCCGGGCCAGCAGGCGGAAAATCGGCTGGCACGTCTCACCTGGGAAGAATCCTGGTCCCCTGGTCAGCATCGGTGGCGGCTTGGGAAACTGCACCATCTACGTCCATCCGGTCGCCGCCCGCCAAGTGCCTCCCAATACCTGGGCCTTCCTCTTCGGCCACGAATACGCCCACCTCCTCGAAGACCTGGGTGACCCGTCGGACACCACCCCGGCCAAGGAACTGAGGGCCGATATCGCCGGTGCCCGCTATGCCATGGCCGCTGGCTACCGGCTGGATTCCTTTCTCGGCTGGGTCCTCACCGAGCCGGACGCCGCCTCCGACTCCCACGGCTCCTTGCGCAAGCGCGTCCAGGCCATCGCCACCCACTTCGGCATCCCGCAGTCCGCGGTCCAGGCACAGGCCCGCCGTTATGCCAAAAGTCCGCCTCCCCGTTAGCCGAGCCCGCGGAAGCCGTCCCCACCGCCTCCGGCCGGTCGTCGGGCATGAGGCGCGGTCCGTTGGTCAGGACGCCGCCACCATCTGGCAGGAAGTGATCCGCCGGAGGATCCTGCACGGTCTTTCCCAACCTGCGGATAGCCCTCTCCCCTATCCGCATATTGCAATGTGCCTCACGCAAATTGCAAACCTCGACAGCCCTTTCCCGTCGGTAAGGAACGCCCCGTCCTTGATTCCACGGGGATTTCACGGCTTGGCACTCGGCCTGCGAAAGGAAGGCCTCGTCAGTCCGCATGCGTCGGATCGGCTTGATCCAACCATTACCCAACCACCACTGACATGAAATCCATCCTCAAAACCTGTTGCTTCGCCACGCTTGGGAGCATCCTCCCCCTCGCCGCTCAGGAATCCAAAACCATTGAAACCACCGAGAGCACCCGCAGCTCGGACGGCGCCGTCACTGACACCACCACCACGACCACCACCTTCAATCCCGAAGCCCGCACCAAGGTCGTCACTTATTTCGATGGCTACAAAACCAGCCCTAATGGCCTTCCTCCTGGCTTCGCCGCGAAGATCCACGTCAAGGAGATCCCCACTGGCTGGCGCACCACCCGCATCGCCCCCGGTGTCGTCGTCACCCAGGCCCAGCGTTCCTATCTGGTGGATGCTCCTCCCGAGCTGGTGAGCGTCCTGCCGGCGGCTTCCTCCGGTGTCCGTTATTACGTCGCTGGCAGCAATGTCGTCGCGGTGGACTCGTCCTACAAGATCGTCGATTCCGTCCAAATCCCCTCCATCAAATACAAGGAAGACGGGGACAAGATTGAGATCGAGAAAAAGGAAGGCGACACCACCACCAAGACCCGGATCGACAAGAAAGACGGCGAAGTCGAAGTCGAAAAGGAAAAGGACGAGTGATCCCTCTGTTCCGGCGTGTGAGACAATTTCCCACCTGCTGGAACGCCCTTGGAACGAAACATTTCCCACCCCAGAACCAACCCCAACCACCACCACAATCCTATGAAAAAACACCTGATACCTGCCATCCTGACTTCTCTGTTCTTTGTCTCCTGCGAGGAGAAACACGTAACGGTCAATCCACCCGGTGAAACCAAGGAGACGACCATCATCAAGGACGCTCCCGCCACCACCGAGAAAACGACCGAGACGAAGACCGGCCCCGGCGGCACCACCACCGAGAAGAAGGAAACCATCGAGAAGAAGTAATCCGTCTCCATCATCACTGATGGAACCTCAAGGTCCGGCCGCGTTTCCGAATGTGGCCGGACTTTTTGTGTCAGCCCCTTTGCCTCCCCCCAACATCTCCTCCAGCGACGCATGGCAAAAACGGATGTTCGATGTTCACCTCCCCGTCCAATCATCCGCTCCACCTCAGAAGGCCAATTTCCAAGGTGCCAACTTGGGCATCTTCAACATCGCTGATATTTTGATCATCACCCAGTCTCAGGTCGATACGTTCAAAAACATCAGCAACGGAGACAACGTGACAGCAGCAGAGCTCAATTACCGCGTCTATCCGACCGCAGGCGCCCCTGGATCGTTCACCACCCAAATCTATAATTTCCAGTCGAACGCGCCCTTCACGGATATCGGCAACCAAAGCATCACGGGTAATGGCGACCAATCCTGGGGAAACACCACCGACATCAATTTGAATCCGGGCGTGGCTGGAGATTACACAGTGGAGGTTTTCTTCAAGGCTAATACCAACCTTGGTGATCGCTTTTCCAATAACGCAGGAAACAATTTTTTAAGGCGAACTTTACCGTCGTCCCCGAGCCCTCCAGTGCCATATTCGGACTGCTCGGCACCATGCTCCTGCTCCGCCGCAGGAAATAAGACCTTGGCCCCCTCCCCCTATTAGCGCCCCCCAAATAGCAAACACTCCCCTTCTCCTACACACACTACGAAAGCCCGGTCGGTTCCGCCGCCCGGGCTTTTTTGTCACTGGATGTTGCGGAGCTTTTTCTGCTCGGCGATCCACTCGCGGTCCTGGTCCGAGAGGCTGGTTTCCTTGGTCTGCGCGCGGCTGCCGTCGGGCTCGATCATCACCAGCGTGCCCTTCGAATAAGACACGAGTTTCGCGAAAATCTTCCGCTCCTTGCGGTCGGACCACTCGCGGTAGCCTTTTTTCTCAAGGCCTGCGCGCCAGCTTTTGTAGGCTGCGGAGGAAACCGCCTCGCCATGTTTGATCAGGCCCCAGGTATAGTCGGCATCGCCGCGCTTGTAGCCACGGTAGCGACCGACGACCTCACCGCTGGGATTGAGCAGGATGAGCGACGGGTAGCCAAGGACCTTGTAGCGCTTTTTCAACGCGGCCACGTAGTTCGCCATGTCGATCAATCGGGTTTCCTTGGTTGAGAGGTCGAGATCGGGATTGTTTTCCTCCACATTCGCATCGACGCGGAGACGGACGAGTTTTTCTTCGGCCCACTTGCCGAAATCGTTGGTGGAAAAAAGCTCCTGGCTGATCGCCTTGCACATCGGGCTTTTGGCGGAGTCGGTGAACCAGATCAACAACGGCTTGCCTTCGCGGGCAGCACGCTGCTTGGCGATGATTTCGCTGGCTTCCCACGGGCCGCGTTTGGTGCCTTCCAGCACCGAGGCGAGTTCGGGGATGTTCGCATTCGGGTTGTCCGGATCCGTGAAAACCATGTCATCGTCAGGAACCATGTTGAGCGGCAGCGGTTTGGCGGGGGCGTTTCCGCCAGCCACCACCGGCGTGCCGGAATCGGCGGGTCCGTTGCCCCGGAGCTGCGGCGGAATCCCCGACGGGCCGAACGGGCCGGGTTCCTCCTTTTTGCCGGTTTTTGCGGGCAGTCCGAGCTTGGCGCACGAACTCAGGGCAATTACCAGAACCAGAGTGAATCGAAGGGACCGGATCATGATCGGAAATTACTTTTTCAATCTGACGGGAGTTCCGCAGTAGGTGCAGCGGAACCATCTGAAAATCAGCATGTGAACACTGGCCGGCACGATATATCCCAGCCCGGGGACATGATGGGCCTTCGGGTTTTTCAAACACATGCGCGGCACGAACATCCGCTGGCCGCAGATCCGGCAGTTTCCGCTGACCCCGAAAAACAGGTAGGCCAGCCCGACCACCGGCAGACTGAACGGAAACGCCAGCAACCACTTGGAAACCCAGGAGAAATGCTCCGGCTTCAGATCGGACAGAAGCAGCAGCCCTGCGGAAATGATGGCGAGCGGTAACAGCACCGCGAGGATCAGCGTGACAACCGCACCGAACGCCATGGAAATCGGATGGCTGTGGAGAACCCCGCGGATGTAGAATGGCGATTGCGGATCACGGCCCTTGTTCGTCTCGATGCGCGGTCCGCGGATGAGGGCGACGCGGTCGCTGTCCTCGGCGCCCTTCTGGGTGATCGCCTTGACCGTCACGGAGAGCATTTCGTCGGTCGTCTTGAAGCGGGTGCTGTCGAGTTCCACGCGGGCCGGAGTGGCATCGGCAATTTTCACAAAACTGGCCGAAGCGGAAGGACGGGCCGCAGGAGCTTTGGGGATTTTCTCCTCCACCTTCACTTCCAGGTCACCGGAGTAGCGGTTGAGGAAAATCGCCGCCGGGATGTCGCCCACGGCGAGTTCACGGTCTTTCAGAATGCGAGCCGGCAGCGGAACGGCGAAGGGTGCCGTCGCCAGCATCGACGCCACTTCCGGCGAGAGCTCGTAGTTCACCGGCATGGTCGATTCGGAGGAGCCGCCACCAAGGGTGCCGGTCAGATCGCGGGCGGAGCAAATCCACTTTTCCACATTCGAGCGGGCGGGTGGCCTTTTGGCGATTTGGAGAATGGTGTTCGCGCGCTCAATTTCTTGGGCAAGCTCATCCACGCCGGCTTTCGACAACGATTCAAGATCGAGAAACCCGGCCGCTTCGAGGAGTTCGAGCGAGGTTTTTCCGATGCCGGGGATGCTGCTGAGATTCGTCATGAATTGAACTGGGCACTGCCACTCTAGTGAACGACGTGTCGTTGGCAAGCGGTCACATATGGGACGTCCAAGCGTCCCATCACTCCAATGCGCCGAGCATTTCGCCAAGTTGCACCAGTTTCGCCTTCCAGTCTTCGAGACGCGCCTTTTCCTGCTCCACGACTTCCGGCGGCGCGCGGTCCACAAAACTGGCGTTGCCGAGTTTGCCTTCGCACTTTTTCACCTCGATCTGGGTATTGGAAATTTCCTTGGTCAAACGCGCGCGCTCGGCCTCGACGTCGATCAAGCCCTCGAGCGGCATGTAAACTTCGCCCACTCCGGTGACGGCGGCGGGTGTGCCTTTCGGAGCGTCGTAGGTGGAATCGAGAACAATTTCCTCCGCGCCGACGAGCAGGGCCAGCACTTTCACCTCGCCCGCCAGCCACTCGGGCGCGGCCTTGATGACGAACCTAATGTCCTTGCGGGAGCCCATCTTGTATTCCGCCTTGAGGTTCCGCATGCGGCCGGCAGATTCGTAAATCTCGCTGGCGATGTTCTGCGCGGCGGCGATTTCCTCGATCGCGAGCTCCGCCAGCAGCGGTTCTTCGGGCAGGACTTTCTGCATCAGGAATTCACCTTCGGCCACGTAGCCCATCCGCGCGGAAAGCTCTTCCGTCACGTGCGGCATGTAGGGGCTGAGGAGTTGCAGATAGCGGCCCATGATCGCGTCAAACACGCCGAGCGAGAGCGCCTTCGCCCATGGCTCTGCGGTGTCGCGCAGGTCGAGTTTCACAGCTTCGAGGAACTTGTCGCAGAAGTCGTTCCAGAGGAATTCATACAAGCGATAGGCGATCTCACCGAACCGGTATTCGCCATAGAGACGCTCCAGATCGACAGCGAGTTCGTCGAGCTTCGCCATCGCGTTGAGGTGATAGGGACGCGCCGCATCCAGCGACTCCAGCGCTTGGAACGGCTCTCCACCCATCTGGCGGAGGCGGCAGGCGTTGTAGAGTTTGTTCGCGAAATTTCTCCCCTCTTCCACGGAAACCTCGTCGAAACGGAGGTCGCTGCCTGTCGGAGCGATGCGCATCAGTCCGAAGCGCAGTCCGTCCGCGCCGTATTTCTCCATCAGGTCGATGGGATCGGGCGAGTTGCCTAACGACTTCGACATCTTGCGGCCCTTGAGATCGCGGATGATCGAGGTGAAATAGACGTTCTTGAACGGCAGCTCGCCGGTAAACTCGTAGCCCGCCATGATCATGCGGGCGACCCAGAAGAAGATGATGTCGGGACCGGTGACGAGGTCGTCGGTCGGATAGAATTTCGCGAACGTGTCGGTTTGCTCGCCGACGTTGTGCATCGTCGCGAACGGCCACAACCACGAGGAGAACCAAGTGTCCATCACGTCCTCGTCGCGCGTCCAGTTTTCCGAGTCTTCGGGAGCGTCTAGGCCCACGTGGATGTCTCCGGCGGAAAAATCAGCCATTCCTAACGAGTCAGCGTTTTTCAGATCATCCAGCTTGTCCTTGCGATACCAAACCGGGATCTGATGCCCCCACCAGAGCTGGCGGCTGATGCACCAGTCCTGCAGGTTTTCCATCCAATGAGCATACGTTTTCGCCCAACGCTCGGGACGGAACTTGATGTCGCCGTTCGCCACCGCATCGGCGGCTTCCTGGATTTTCGGATACTTGAGGAACCACTGCATCGAGATCCGCGGCTCGATCGGCACGCCGCCGCGCTCGGAGTAGCCGACGTTGTTCTCATACTCCTCGATCCTGATGAGCAGGCCCATCTCTTCTAACTTGGCCGCCGCTTTCCGGCGGGCGACGAAGCGATCCAGCCCGTGGAAATCAGGAAGCTCGGGGCAGTTGATATGCGCGTCCGGAGTCAGCACGTCGATGATTTCCAAACCATGACGCATGCCGATTTCGAAGTCCGCCTTGTCGTGGGCCGGAGTGATTTTCAGCGCACCAGTGCCGAACTCGATGTCCACATGATCGTCCGCGATGATCGGAATCTCCGCGTGCGGAAACGGCCGGTTCACCTTGCGCCCGATGTATTTCGTGAAGCGCGGGTCCTTCGGATTCACCGCCACCGCCACGTCGCCCATCAACGTTTCCGGGCGGGTGGTGGAAATTTCCAGGAACTCACCGGGCGCGTCGGTTAGCTCGTATTTCATGAAATACAACTTCGAGCGCTGCGGCGTCGAGATGACCTCTTCGTCGGATAGAGCGGTGAGCGAAACCGGGCACCAGTTGACCATCCGCTTGCCCCGATAGATCAGGCCTTTTTTGAAAAGTTCCACGAACACATGGCTCACCCACTCGGTGTACGGCTCGTCCATCGTGAACCGCTCGCGGCTCCAATCGCACGAGCAGCCGAGGCGCTTGAGCTGGTTCACGATGATGTGGGCGTGCTTGTTTTTATAGTCCCAGACGCGCTTGAGGAATTCGTCGCGCCCGAGATCGCGGCGGCTCACGCCCTCCTTCTCACGCACCTCGCGCTCGACTTTCGTCTGGGTCGCGATGCCCGCGTGGTCGGTGCCGGGGAGCCACAGCACTTCCTTGCCATTTTGCCGCGCGCGGCGGGCGAGGATGTCCTGCAAGGCATTGTTCAGGACGTGGCCGAGGTGCAGGATGCCGGTGACATTCGGCGGCGGAATGACGATCGAATACCCTTCCTTCGCGGAGGAAGGATCGGCTTCGAAGCATTTTCCGTCGATCCAGGCCGCATACCATTTCGCTTCGACGGCTTGGGGTTCATAGGCTTTCGCTAACTCGGACAACATGGGGGCGGATGGATGCCAGAGGCCGCCGGGTTTGTCCAGCATCGGAAAACGTCGGGAAAATTGCCGTCAGGTCCCCTTCACCACGATCTTGTCCGCCTTGAGCCAGCGTTTCAGCACTTGTGGATCGCCCGTGAGATTTCCCAGCAACCGCCAGTTCGATTTCTGCAGCGCGTGAGCCTCGTCCCGACCTTCGTCCACCACACACCACGGTCGCGTGCCAGACGAATGGATCATCCGGAATCCGTCCTGCCCCACCACCAGAAATCCGACATGCGTGTCCAACCCGACCAGGTAAATCCCCGCATCCGCCTTTTCCACCCCGGCGGCGAAGGCTCCGTATTCCTTACCAATCGTCAGTTTGCACGAATCCTTCGGTAAAAATGAGCGCAGGATGTTCTCCGACGCCTGCTGCGCGAGTTGATAGCGGTCCACCCTGAAACCGGCGTCCTGTAGCACCGTCGCCACGAAATACCCACAAGCGATCCGCCCACCGCCGGGTTTCGCAGCGGTGCCGTTGAAATCCCACGGCGTGCCCAGCCAGCAGCGCATCATCGCCGGCAGCGTTTTTTCCAAAAGCTCCCGCGCGTCATTTTCCACGACCTTCCGCCCGGCCTCGTTTTTCGCAGCAGCATGACGTTTGGCGAGATCCGTCCGCCAGCGTTCCAGTTCGGCGCTCAGCACTGCGTAGGTTTTCGGATCCGGCTGAAGCGTTTCCCGCAGCCCCAGTTCCACGCCACCGGTCGTCGTCCGCCACAGCTCCCCCAGCGGGACACGGAACCACCAAACCGCACCGCCGGTGATTACCAGCAACGTGACCAACAGCAGCCAAAATTTTCGCATCCGCAGACCCTAACCATGCGGCCCGATACCGACAAGCCTGCTGAAACAGAGAGTTTTCCGCAAAGCAGGATACAGAGGATTGGAAACCGGCAATTCGCGACACCTCCATCCACTTCTTCCTCCGCGACCCTTTGCGACCTCCGCGCCTCTGCGGTAAATCTCCCCACCCTTGCATTTCCCCCGCCCACCCGGAAAACTCCCCGCATGCTCAAGCAACAACGCGCCGACCACCTCCTGCGTCGGCTCTCCGAACTCTATCCGGAAACCCCAATCCCGCTCGATCACAAGGACCCGTACACCCTCCTCATCGCCGTCCTGCTCTCCGCCCAATGCACCGACGTCCGCGTCAATCTCGTCACCCCCGCCCTCTTCGCACTCGCCGATAATCCGCACGAAATGACGCGCGTCCCGGTCGAGAAAATCCAAGCCATCATCCGCCCCTGCGGCCTGTCTCCGCGCAAGTCCGCCGCCATTTCCCAGCTCTCGAAAATCCTCGTCGAGCAACACTCCGGCGTGGTCCCGCAGGATTTCGACGCCCTCGAAGCCCTCCCCGGCGTCGGCCACAAGACCGCGTCCGTCGTCATGGCGCAAGCGTTCGGCGTGCCGGCCTTCCCGGTGGACACCCACATCCACCGCCTCGCCACCCGTTGGAAACTCACCTCCGGAAAAAACGTCGTCGCAACCGAGCGCGACCTGAAAAAACTCTTCCCCCGCGCCTCGTGGAACCGCCTCCACCTCCAGATCATCTTCTACGGCCGCGAACACTGCACCGCCCGCGGCTGCGACGGGAAACGCTGCCTGCTCTGTCAGGAAATTTTCGCCAAAGCCTAGAATCCGCCCGCGTCCTGCCGCAGCTCCGCCACCATCGGGCGGATTCGGAAATGGCGGACCACCATGCCGCTCAACCAACTTTATACTGCCGCGCATGGCAATTTGTGGAAAATGCCCGGGGAGTTTCCACAAAACATGAGGCGCGGGAGTATAGCACTTGCGGCAGTCCCACAGCCGCGCGATTTTCGATCCTCTACCCATATCAAATCATGAGTTCCGGCCCAAAAGCATCCGACGAGAATAAACTGCGCAATACCCTGTTGGAAAATCCAGCAGACTGGGAGACCCGCAAGCAGCTTGCCCGCCTCCTCTACGACCGGGGAGCCTTCCTCGAGGCAGCGGACACCGTTTGGGAAGTCGATGAAATTCCCAGCATTGATGTCGAGCTCGCCTTCGCCGCACGCATCCTCGCCAAGGCCAGCCCCCGGAAAGCGATCCGCCTGCTCACCGCCCTGTTGGAACACAACCGCGGCAAGGCCGTCCAGAACCTCGGACTCGCCAATGCCCTACTCCACCACGGCATGGTCCTGCAGGCCGCGCGCTTCTACGGCGCAGCTCTTGAAGCGGATCCCTCGCTCGGCAATCCGGACCTCGAGCATTTCATTCTCTGGACCGACGACGAGGAAACGCTGTGGGGCGATTTCAAGGACCGGAGTCCGAAACTCGGCGAACTCCCCTGGATGAAACGCGACCCGCGGGAAGCCATGAAACTCACCAGCCGGATCGACCACCACACCACCCCCGTCAAGCTGCCCAGCCTCAAACCCGCCCCCGGCGAAGAGCTGACAAACGATCTCTATCAACAGAAACCGGAAAAAGGCGCGGAACCCAGCCCGCCGCCTGCCGTCACCATCCCCATCGACCGGGTCGATCCCAAGCACCGCCTCTTCGATTCCGCACTCGGCGCACCCACCACCCCAGATCTGCCCGGCCTCTCCACCCCCGCAGGCACCAAAGAACTCGCCAAGCCCGATTTCGCCGCCGCCACCGCCCCCGTCAAGATCCCCGCCCCGCCGCTTCCACCCGGCAAGACCGGCCCACCCGCCACCGTTCCGCTCGCCCCCCCACCTCCACCCAGCCGTCCGAAGCCCTCCCTGCCCCCCCTGAAAAAACCGGAGGCGTGACACAGACATTCCTGTCTGTTCTTCCAAGAGCCGACACCCCGCTTCAAATTCAACTCATCACCCGTCTCCAGCAACCCCGGCTCCAGTCCACGATGAACCTCAATGGCGGCTCCAGCCACCTCGCCCGATAGCTTGTTCAAAAGGTCCCTCCTCTTCCTTCGCGTCCCTTCGCGACCTTCGCGCCTCCGCGGTAAATCCAAATCTCCATCCGCTCCATCCGCATCCTCGCGTTCCCCTTGATCGTGCTGCTGCCGATCACCATTCCCGCCACGGTGATCCGCGTGAAACGCTGGTGCTACCGCATCGACACCGCCCGCATCGTGAAGAGTTGGGGAATGCTTTACCGCAAGGAAACCAGCATCCTCCTCGACCGCGTCGACAGCCTCCAACAAAACCAAGGCCCGCTCAACAAACTCTTCCGCAACGGCAACATCAGCATCATGACCGCCGGCAGCAGCACACCGGATTTCAAAATCATCGATTCACCGGAGTATCTGAAAATGTTTGAGGTGATCCGCGGGAGCTCGCAGTGAGGTGGCTCAAGGTCGGGGCCAATCCCCATTCATTTATCCGGCCTCCGCGATGAAATTGATCAGAGCATTTTCCAGCACACCTTTTGGACTGCAATCGAGCGAATGAACGAAATGTAGGAGGTTGCAGATCAGATCGGCTACTGCCACGGGGGGGGCTTCATCCATGTGGCACGCATTTTGGAAAACTGCCAAGGCATCAATCGTGAACCCAGCCCTCCTCTTGTTTGTGCAATTTGGATCGTCGTAGCCATCAAGTGACTCAAAGCGGTCCGGGTCATGTGCGGGCAGCAGATCTAAATCTTTGACGAGGTCGACCAGTGAACTTGAATCTGTCGATGATGAATATGTGCTCATATTTCGGTCCGAGGCGAAAAAGAAATGTTCTTAACGCGAACAATGTTCTTCAAAAGAACTCTTCTGGCAAGTTCAATTGCTACCTTGGGTAGGTGAGGAATCCAAGAAGCGGGGAGAAATCCCCCAAGAATATCATTTCCCAGCGCGTTCGTCGTGCACGACTCGCTTTCGATCCGCCGCTAACCCAGGACCAGTTATCCGGACGGCTTGCGGCCAAGGGGATATCTTTGGATCGAGTTGCGATGACAAAGATTGAGTCGTCCCAAAGATGTGTATTCGATTTTGAATTACCGGTACTGGCAGAAGTTTTGAAGGTGGATGTTCGTTGGCTGTTGGGAATTCAGACCACCGGTGGACCTTCATCTCTGGAAAGGGGGGAGGATGGACTTTGATTCTGCGAAAGCGCTCAAGAAAGCGACAGGAAGGGCTAAATCCGATGTCGCGAACAAGCTTGTAAGCATGTTTTTACACGAAGTCAGCCGCAGGGCATGTGCGGCAGGGGGTATGACGGTCTCTGATCTTCGGTATCGAGACGACGTCCTAAAATCCTTCGGGCATTCCTGCCTCTATTGCGGAAGGGATCTCGAACATGACCGGGCTTCAGTGGAGCACCTCGACGGAATGAACCGCTTCCGGGCGGGACTTCATGTTCCGGGCAATGTCGCCATGTCATGTAGGCGCTGCAACAATGAGAAGCGGAGAGACGACCAAAAGGCGAAGTTGTCTCTGGCAAAAAGTGGCTGGGAATCGTTTCTCTCACACGACGGCAGCCGCTGTGAGGCAGAATGCAAAACTTGCTCCTACTGGGCATCGCTTTGGCCGGACGATACCTTGAGAATCCAAATGTTGGTGCAAGCCGCAGAACGCATCCGCCAGTTTCAACTACCATACAATTTGTTTACTGCTTGGTCGGCAAATGTACAGCCGTCTATTCAAAACAAGGTCGAGGTGCTTTATCGAGCCTGCCAAGACTTTGCAAAGAATGAAATTGAAAAGCTCACTTCTGAATTGGACTTCGATTTTACGTCGTTGTCTAATAGCATTGATATCAAATAATTGCTAGATTTTACATCTACCTCGCTGGTGGGAACCAAACAGCCTCCAAATCATCTCGATCTGCACCAGAATATTGAGCTTGCACTTCTCTTTTTGTCCAAAGTGGATTGGCTCTATCCGATAACATTCTTTCTCGGCGTTTTTGTAAGAATGTGTTTTCATTACAGGTACGGACTCATCCTTCATCCACTTCCCAATCATCAATCCGCAAGCCACTCACCCGGTTGAACTCCCGGGTGTTGTGGGTGACGAGGGTCAGATCCAGCGCGAGGGACTGGCCGCTGAGTTGCAGATCGTAGGGGCCGATTTTCATACCGGCTTTCTCCAATTGGAAACGGATTTCCGCCGATTTCAGGGCGGAGTCCCAATCGAAGGGCAGCAGGTGGAACGGTTCCAGAAAGGTGGCGACTTTCCGCCCTTCCCGCTCGGGGTCGTTGCATCGAACGACACCGGCGAACAACTCGAAGACGCTCACCATCGACACGGCGCAATCTTCGGGGCTGAGGGCGGCAAGCTCATTAACGACCTTCGGATTTCCGCGCATGGCGGCGATGCAGACGTTAGTATCGAGGAGATAGGTCATTCGCTGAAGTCGATGACGGGTGGGAGTTCTCCTTGATCCGGACGAACGAAATTGGCGTCATCAATGCGGATGCTTTCGAAAAATCCGTCAGGCCAACTGGAGGCTTTGACCGGCATCAGCAGCAACCCATCGCCCAGACGACGGATGGAAACTTCCTTGCCCTCGAATCTGAGTTCCTTGGGAATTCTCACCGCCTGCGAGCGGCCATTCGTAAATAACGTCGTTGTCATAGCTGGTATATACCGGATCCAAATGGGCGGGTCAACGAGGGATCTCCAGCCAGACCGACGCCGCCGTGAAGCTGGGCGATTCAAAACGCCAACTCATTGAAATTCAGTCCGATCCTCCAAACGGAACGATCCTTTTGGGAAACGGATCGGTCGGCGGGGCAAACGGATCGGTCGGATTTACGGAGGGAGAGGTCGGGGGTGTGGAGGGAATATCCGGTGGTCAAAAGGGAATGGTGGACGCCGGAATCGGACCGATCGGGAGGAGGAAGGAACGGTCCCGGTTCAAAAGAGACCGGGGGATGCGCCTGCCGGAGCGGTCTTTGCCGACCGGCAGGCGATCCGGATTCAAGGGTCGGTTACGGATTTGCCACAGGGGCAGGCTGCACGGCGGGATTCGACATGGAGCTGCGGATGCCGCGCGCGCGGAGGGCGGCGGGATGGTCCTTGCCAAGCGCCCCCTCGATCAGACCGACGCTCGCCTGCGCGAGCTTGTAGTTGTTTTCCCGCAGGGTGGTGGTGAGGGCGATGGCGGCGAGCTTGGCGGCCTCCGCTTTTACTTCGGAAGCCTCGGCCTCGTCGGTGGCCTTGGCTCCGTTTTCCAGGTTCGTGATGCGCTGGGTGGGATCAGTGTCCTTGGCGGTCATCTCGGCGGTGAATTCCTTGAGGATGCCGGTGATCTGACGGGTGTAGTCTTTTTCCTGTGCGTCGGTGAAGTCGGACATAATGGATGGTGGTTTTGTTCGGATGTTGGATGGATATGGTGGTTTTGATGAACGGCGGCGGACCGGATCTGCCTGATATAACCATTCACACACCGAAGCTGGTAATCCGTTATGTCGGAGTCAAACAGTTTTGCCGGAAATTTTCACTCGCCGACTGTTTCCGCGTCCTGCGTTTCCCGGCAGGTAGAGGAAAGCTCGGAATCGGCAGGGCACGCAGCGGGGATGGGTAAATGGGAATGCCGTCACTGATCGAGGAATTTGAACCGCCCAGCCGCCATGCACCGGGGTCAGTTCAAAATATCAGACATTCCCGCCCGTGCCGCGCCTCTAGCAGCGCTTGGGATTGGGCTCTGCGATGAGGTAGCGGGCATCGCGGGTGGTTCGGCGGTTTTCCTGCTGCCATTTTCAGAAAAGCTCACCTTGTCCGGGCGTCAGGCGGCGGAACAATTCAACACTCAAGCCACCGGACAATCTCACCTTTCCTCCCAACGCTCGTCGTGATTCTCGACGGATTTCGGCTCCAGGTGGGAAATAACGCGGCCCTGCGGCTCGAACAATCCGGCGACGCGGGCTTCCACTTCGGTCGCGGATTCATGGGCCTCGCCGACGGTGAGGTCGTCGTCGAAAACCAGGTGAAACTCGACCCAGTGCGTGCGGCCGGAGTGGCGGTAGCGGAGATTGTGATAGGAAAGGCCGCGGGCGGCGGTCTCGTGGTCGAGCATTTCGCAGATTTTCTTTTCTGCCTTCGGGTCGCTTTCATCGAGCAGGCCGCCGAGGCTTTCGCGGATGAGCTTGTATCCGACGCGCAGGATGTTGAGAGCGGCGAGAATGGCGGCGATGGGATCCCAATAGTGCCAGCCGGTAAAGTAATAGAGGCCGAGTGCCACCAGAACCGCACCGCTGGACCAGACGTCGGTGAGCACGTGCTCGCCATTCGCCCTGAGCAAGGGTGAGCTGCTGCGTTTGCCGACGGCGATCAGCGAAAGTCCGAGGGCGAGATTGATGCCCGCCGCCACGGCGGTGACGATGATGCCGAAGGTGAGGTTCTCGATCACCACACCGAAAATGATCTGGCGGACGGCCTCATAAAAAATCAGGACCGCCGCCGCCGAGATCATCGCACCTTCAAAGCCCGCCGAAAGAAATGCCACCTTATCGTGGCCAAAGTGGTGAGTCTCGTCGGCCGGCTTGTGGGCGAGGCGCAGAGCCCACGCCGCAAATGCAACGGCCAGGAGGTGCACAACCGATTCCGCTGCGTCCGAGTAAATGGCGGACGAACCGGTCACAATCGCGGCGGTCACTTTCGCCCCCAAGAGCACAATGGCCGCCGCGAGCGACAGATTCATCACGTTTTTCTGCTCCTCGAATGCTCCCACGCCGCGAGTATGCACTGCGGTGGAACGATGGCAACCTCCGGGAATCGCCCGATCTTCCAAATGCGTGCTTGTTTTCCTTCAAAAACCAGCCATAGGCTCGCCGCCCGGCAAGCCAGACGATCTGCGAGTCCGGAATATCGACTCAAAATTGCTCATGGATACGCCTCCTTTTACCGAACTCGGCTTGCCCGATACCCTGCTCGCCGCCATTGAAATCCTCGGCTACGAGCGTCCCTCTCCCATCCAGTTCATGAGCATCCCGCCCGCATTGCTGGGCAAGGATCTCGTCGGACTCTCCGCCACCGGCTCGGGAAAAACCGCCGCTTTCACGCTGCCCGCGCTTGCAAAACTGGATGTGAAACTTGGCTACCCCCAAGTTCTCATCCTCTGTCCGACGCGCGAGCTCGCCGTCCAAGTCTGCGAGGAAGTCCACCGCCTCGGCGCGAAAATGACGGGCCTGCACGCCACACCGGTTTACGGCGGCGCGCCGATCGACCGCCAGCTCCGCGCGCTGCGTTCCGGCGCGCAACTCGTCGTCGGAACTCCCGGCCGCCTGCTGGACCACCTCCGTCGCGGCAGTTTCGATCCCTCGCGCATCAAGATGGCCATCCTCGACGAGGCGGACCGCATGCTCGACATGGGCTTCAAGGACGAGATGGACGAACTGCTCGCAGCCCTTCCTCCGGACCGCCAGACGCTTTTCTTCTCCGCCACGATGAACCCGGGAGTTTCGCGTCTGATCCAGAAATTCGGCAACAATCCGGAAATCGTCGAGATCAAGCAGAAGGCGCTCACCGTTTCCACTGTCGAGCAGTCGTATTTCGAAGTGCGCCAGCGTTCCAAAGTCGAGGTGCTTTCCCGCATTCTCGACATGAACCCGCCACGGCTGGGCATCATTTTCTGCAATACGAAGCGCACCGTGGACGAGTGCACGGAAGACCTCGTCAACCGTGGCTACGCCGCCGACCGCCTGCACGGCGATATCACCCAACAGATGCGCGAGCGCGTGCTGAAGCGCTTCCGCGAGGGAGCTGTGGAAATTCTCGTCGCCACCGACGTGGCCGCCCGCGGGCTCGACATCGATGAGATCGACATCATTTTCAACTACGACCTGCCAGCCGACCCGGAAGACTACGTGCACCGCGTCGGTCGGACCGGGCGTGCCGGACGTTCGGGACGTGCGGTTAGTTTTGTCTATGGCCGTGAGATCTATCGTCTCCAGGCGATCGAGCGCTACACCCGCCACGTCATCAAACGTGAGCGCATTCCCTCCGTCGAGCAGGTCGAGGGACGCCGCGCGGATCTTGTTTTTGATGATCTCAAGGAACGTCTCGAATCCGGAAAGTTTGATGCCTATCAGGAAAACATCGACCGCCTGCTGGAACAAGGCCACACGCCGACAGACATCGCCGGCGCGCTCGTCACCATGATCCGCGAAGCCAGCGGCCGCGAGGGATCGGTGATCGACGAGGACCGCGAGCCGGAACGCCGTGAGCGCAAGGAAGCACCGCGCCGCGAGGAGCGCCCGCAGCGTGACGACCGCAGCCCTCGCCCGCCTGACAACCGTTTCGAGCGCGGCCCGATCCCGCAGGAGCAAGGCATGACCCGCCTTTTCCTCTCACTCGGAAAAACGCACGGAGTGATGGCGAAGGAAATCGTCGGCATGCTCTATCGCGAAGTCGGACTGCCGGACGGCTGCCTCGGCCGCATCACGCTTTTCCCGAAACACTCGCTGGTCGATGTGCCGGAGCAATTCGTGGCGCAGGTGCTCGAAAAGACCCGTAATTCCCGTCTCCGCGGCCGCCCGTTCCGCATCGACGTGGACCGCGGACCCACCAACTAAGTTGACTTAGTCCACTTTTTCCCGTAGGGGTTCCGTCGTGAAAACCATCACCACCCACGAGGCGAAAACGCACCTCTCGCGCTATCTCGCAGCAATCGAGCAGGGCGAGGAATTCATCATCGCCCGTGGGAAAAAGCCTGTGGCGATGCTGAGTCCGATTCCCAAGGACGTTCCGCGCCGCAGGCCCAAAGTAGGAGAGACACTGGACGAGCACCGCACCATCCCGGATTCCGTTTGGGCCCCAATGACAGACGAGGAACTCAAGCAATGGTATGGAGAATGAACGTTCTCCTCGATACCTGCTGCTTCCTATGGCTTGCGTTTGATAAGGAAAAACTCTCCCAAGCCGCGACCGCAATCATCAACGATGAAGCCAACGACCTGTTCCTGAGCGACGTCAGCCTCTGGGAAATCACTCTCAAAAACACTGCGGGGAAACTTCCACTGCCCACTCATCCGTCCGAGTGGCTGACGTCCAGACGAAAGTTTTTCGGAGCCAAAGCACTCCCCATCCATGAATCCGCCATTTTTCTGACGTCCGATTTGCCGCCTGTCCACTCCGACCCGTTCGACCGCCTTATCGCGGCGCAGGCCATCGAGAACAACCTGACGATCTTATCGCCTGATCAGCCCCTTTCACTGCTCGGCGCAAGCCGCATCTGGTAAAACGAACCAATGGATCTATCAGGAAATCCACGGCGGTTCGTGCTCTTCACGGTCTTCTACAACGCGCGCGCCTACTACCCGGTGCTGGCGGTGCTGTTTCTCGATCTGGGACTGACGCTCGACCAGTTCGTGCTGCTCAATCTGATCTGGGCGGCGACGATTTTTCTGTTTGAGGTGCCGTCGGGCGCGCTGGCGGACACGCTGGGACGCCGACCTCTGCTAATCACGGCGGCGGTGCTGATGATTTGCGAAATGCTTTGTCTGCTGCCCGCTCCGCGCCATGGCGGAGCGTTGTTGTTCGGGCTCTGCATTCTCAACCGCTTTCTATCAGGGCTTTCCGAAGCCTGCGCGAGCGGGGCCGACGAGGCACTGGCCTATGACTCGCTGAAAGAAAGCGGCCGAGAGGACGCATGGGACAAGACACTCGGCACGGTGATGCGGTGGCGGTCGGTGGGATTCGTGATCGCGATGATCCTCGGTGGGTTACTCTATGATCCGACAATGCTGAACAAGGTGCTGCCGGATGGATTTCATCTAAGCGAAGCGGTCGCGCACCGGTTGCCGGTCGGGCTCGTGTTGATCCAAGGTTTCGTCTGTCTGGGCATCACGCTGCGCATGGTGGAGCCGCCTCGCCATGTTTCCGACGAGCCGGGAAATTCCTGCGTGAATGCCTTCCGCCTGACTTTGAAAACCGCGCGCTGGGTTTTCACGAATCCGCACACGCTGGTGATCGTGGTGCTCGGGCTGCTGATCGATTCAATTTGCAGGAATCTCGCGACGATCAACAGCAGCTACTACGTTCTGATCAAGCTGCCCGAATGGACTTTCGGTTTCATCGGCGCAAGCATTGGATTGTTAGGATGGTTTGTTCCGGCGATCGCGAAAAAACTCAATGATCGTTTCAGCACGCTGGCGAATCTCGGCATCGCGGCAGGCACCGCGCTCATCGGGCTGACGGCGGTTTCGCAGGCGTGGCCTGTTTTCGGGCTGCTGCCGGCGATGTTGATCATGACGATGCTCAGCTATCTCGGCTTCACCATCAGCCGCGCGCTTCATCGCGAAACCGATTCCGCGAAACGGGCGACGGTGCTCTCGGTAAAAGGTCTCGCCTTCAATCTCGGCTACGGACTTTTCAGCCTCGGCTTCTCGCGGCTGCTCGCCAGTTTCCCGGACGAACCCGCCGGAGCCTCGCTCACCAGCGCTCTGCGCCTGCAGGTGCCGATCTTTGCGGTCGTGATGCTGCTGCTTTTCCTCTGGGCGGGAAAAGTCCGGAGATCACCGGACACCCCGTCCGCTCACCCGGATTTCAAATGAGGATTCGTCAGCATCGCTGCTGGTCAGATAGATCTTGGCATTCCGCACACCTGCATCTTTCGGACTGAAGGTGACGGTGAATGTGGTGTAGTCGCCGGGATCGAGCGCCTGCCGGGCGGGCATCTTGATTTCAAAGTCCTTTTTGTGAGGGCCAAGAACCGTGAGGTTGATTTTCTTGAGCCCGGCAGTTCCTATGTTTCCGATGATGAATTTTTTCGTAACCTTGCCGAGCCGGGATTTGGCAGCGCTGAAGCTGATAGTTCCCTTGTTATCGGTGAGTTCGGAGCCTCCGACCCGGGCGACGGCGATCTCCGGCGTGGCGTCGCCCGTTTTGAAGTTCCTGAAGTAAGCCTGACCCGAACTGATGACCCCATCCGCGGTTTTAGCTGAGAAATTGCGCCCATAAACCGTGGCGCCGAACTTTTCCGAGGGCAGCATGTCCCAAGTCCTGATGCTACTGGGATAGGAGAAATACCATCCGTCCCCGGCGTTCCAACTCGACGTGATGGTTTTGGAACTCGCGTCGTAGTGAAGCCGGAGCGTGACGGCTTTCGAATTTCCCCGCTGCAGCTCGAAATAACCCGACGGATCGAGATAGTTAATGCTGCCGATGTTGGTCCCGGTCCGCCGGTTGGAAACTGTCGAGATGCTGACAAAGCGCTCGTCGTTAGCTGAACTGGGAAAGACCCCGAGACTCAGATCCGCAGCATCGCCATCCGTGGTGAAAAGCGAAGGGTTCAGATAGGCATCCACCTGGACAAACCAATTCTGGCGTTGGGTGCCTTCATTCACCTTCCAGAAAAGGAACGCATAGTTCTCCTCCGCCGGCTCCAGCACCTGGTATTCCAGCCGGGAATTGAAGATATCGAGGATTCCCCCCCCCTTCTTATTGAGTTCCCAATTCGAATGGATTACGGTTTTGAACGGATCCCCGCTCTTGAAATCCGCTGCGGCAGGACTGGCGGACAGGAACCATATGGTGAGGAGGGCGGAACTGGTGGCCATTCGGCGCAGGGAGTGGAAAGCATTCATGGACTTGAATAAGAGATCTAACTTCTCAAGAAATTGCTTCAATGGATCCTCTGCATCAAGCATTGCCTAGCGACTTTCCACCGATCACGTCCGATTTATACATAGAACCACCCGATGGCTATCCATTTATCAGAGAAATCCCCGGATTAATCTCCGATGATCCCTCAATTTCCAACGGCTACGGGTTTTCAGAAACGACAGTGGCCGATGCTCCGCCCTCAGTCTCCTGCGGCGGCAGCCTTGCGGAGGTACTCGCAGATCACTGGAATCCGGTCACCGACCATTTCCATTTCCAACAGACTCTGGCGAAGATCCGCCTCATGAATGAACTGCTGGCAAACAATGTCCGTCATCAGCGCGGGATCCTCCGCACGGTCGAGCAATGCGAAGACGCCGGACTGCACTTCCTCCGGCAGCGGGCGGATCGCATCCTCCACCGCGCCACGCAGGGTTTTCATGGCGGCGGCAGATTGTTTCTCGGGTTTGAAAACGGAAATGACCGGTTCGATACTGGCGAAGGGATAATCGCGCTCCGCATGCCACTCGGTGAAACGCACGCGCATCACGCCGTGGATGAGCAGTTGCGAAGTGCCGTCGTCCTGCTCGCGCGAGGCCCGCACGAGGCCGATGGTGCCCACCGGAGCCGCGCAGTCCGCGAGGTTTTCCGTCTCCTCACCTAACAAACGTGCCACGGCAAAAAAACAATCGCCCTCGAGCGCCTCCTCCAGCATCCTGCGGTATCGCGGCTCGAAAATGAACAATGGCAGCCCCCCGTGCGGGAACAGCGTGCAGTCGGGCAACAGCATGACACCGCAGCGCTCGGGTAAATGGATACTTGCCATATTTCCAAGGAGCGATACACCAACGCAGGTCCGATGCAAGGCAGATAGATCCGCGAACAGGCGGTTATTCGCTTGATTTTTCCCACCAAACCATTTTTTCAAACAAGAACTCCGCACCGCACCGCTTTTCGCGAGAATTCAGGAGCAACCTATTCTGCAAATCCATGATCGAAGTCGAATCCCTCACCAAACAATTCGGTTCCAAAATCGCCGTGAACAATCTCTCATTCACGGTCAAAAAAGGCGAAGTCCTCGGGTTTCTCGGGCCCAACGGCGCTGGGAAATCGACCACCATGCGCATGATCACCGGGTTTTTCCCGCCCACCTCCGGCGACGCCCGGGTCTGCGGCATCTCGATCGTGGACAATCCGGCCGAGGCGAAAACCAAGATTGGCTATCTCCCGGAATCCGCGCCGCTCTACAATGACATGACGGTCACCGGTTTCCTGAAATTCTGCGCCAGCATCCGCGGCCTCAACGGATCCGCGAAGAAAGACGCGGTCGAGCGGGCGATCGAGACCTGTTTCCTCAATAGCGTGGCCCTGCAATCGATCGACACCCTCTCGAAAGGCTACCGCCACCGCACCTGCCTCGCCCAGGCGCTGCTGCACGATCCTGAAGTCCTCATCCTTGACGAGCCGACCGATGGCCTCGACCCGAACCAGAAATTCGAAGTCCGGCAGCTCATTAAACGCCTCGGACAAACCAAGGCCATCCTGTTCTCCACCCACATTCTCGAGGAAGTGGAGGCGTCCTGCACCCGCGCCGTCATCGTTGATCGCGGTGTGATCGTGGCTGACGGCACACCGTCCGAGCTCCTCGCCCAATCCGGCACCGGCTCGCTGACCGACCTCTTCCGCGCCGTCACCTCCAGCGACACCGAGGTCGCAGCCTGAAATCTCAAATCCAGCAACTTTTCAATCCATGTCATCCTGCACCATCTACAAGCGCGAGCTCAGCAGCTACTTCTCACAGCCCACGGCCTACGCGATCATCGTGATTTTCCTCGTCCTCTCGATGGGACTCGCGTTTAGCTTCGGCAAATTCATGACCGTCGGCGACGCCTCGCTCGAATGGACCTTCTTCTTCTGGCAGCCGTGGATCTACATGCTCCTCGCGCCCGCCGTGGGCATGCGGCTGTGGGCCGATGAACAACGCACCGGCACCATCGAGCTGTTAGGGACCTTCCCGGTTTCCACGTGGAGCGCGATCGTCGGGAAATTCTTCGCGGCCGCCACCGTCTGGCTGGTCGCACTTTTGCTCACGTTCCCCATCGTCATCACCGTGAACTATCTGGGAGATCCCGACAACGGCGCCATCCTCGCCGGCTACATCGGAAGTTTCCTCGTCTGCTGCACCTTTCTTGCGATCACGATGCTCGTCTCCGCCTGCACCCGCGACCAGGTGGTCTGCCTGATTGTCTCCGTCGCCATCTGCGTCACGATGGTCCTCTGCGGATACGATGATTTCACCCGCGAGCTCGGAAAAGCCGCCTCACCCGGCGCAGTGGAGGCCGTCGTTTCCATGGGCGTCTGGGATCACTTCAGTTCGTTGAACCAAGGCCTGCTCCGCCTTCAGGATCTCGTCTGGTTCGCCTCGTTCATCTTCGTCTGCCTCCTCGGCACCAGCGCCATCCTTTCGTCAAAGCGCGCCTGATCGATTTCAAATCTGAAATTTCAAATCTCAAATCCCATTCTTCCGACCATGTCAGCCAAAACCACCCACCCGGTCACCCGCGCGGCCCTCGGCGTCGCCGCGCTCATCGCCATCGCCATCCTCGCCAACTGGCTTGTCTCCCTCACCCCGCTGGGCAACCGCGGCGTGGACTTCACCCAGAACAAGGTCCACACGCTTTCCGAAGGCACCCGCGCGATCCTCGGCGAGCTCGATACGCCGGTCGTCATCCGCTACTACGCCTCGCGCAACACCGACTACATGCCGGAGGATCTGAAACTCCACATGCGCCGTGTCGATGACTTGCTCAAGGAATACTCCAACATCTCGAAAGGAAAACTCCGTATCGAAAACCTCGATCCGCAGCCGGACACGGATGCCGAGGATTCCGCCAATCTCGACGGCATCACCGGCCAGCGCATGGACGACCAGAACCTCTTCTTCGGTCTGGCGATTTCCTGCCTCGACCGCAGCAGTGTGCTTCCCTTCCTCGATCCCCGCGAGGAGACGATGCTGGAGTATCAGCTTTCCAAGGCCATTGCCGAGGTCAGCTCCGCCACCAAGCCGAAGATCGGCATCATGTCCGCACTCGACCTCAAGGGGGCTCCCGCGATGATGCCTGGCCAACGTCCGACTCCGGGCTGGGTGATCTATCAACAGCTCAAGCAGTCCTTCGACGTGGTCGATATTTCCATGGAAGGCGCGACCATCGACCCGAAGGTCATCAAGGTCCTGTTGCTCTTCCATCCGGCCGAGATCAACAAGGCGACCGAATACGCCGTCGATCAATATCTTCTCAACGGAGGCACCGTCGTCGCCTGTCTCGACGCCTTCTCAGTGGCCGCGCAAATGACCAGTACCCAGAATCCGATGACCGGCGGCGGACAAAACCCGACCACCTCCACTCTTCCAACCCTGCTTCCGGCATGGGGTGTTTCATTCGAATCCAGCAAGGTGCTGGGAGACTCGATGCTCGCCACCAAACTTGGCGACAACCGTCTCGCCCTCGGCATCCTCACCCTTGGCAAGGACACCATGCCGCAGAAGGACAACGTCATCACCAAGAACCTGGGGTCCGTCACCTTCTTCCTACCCGGCGGCTTCACCTTCACCGGCGGCGGCGGAGTTTCCGCTAACAGTCTGATCAAGTCGTCCACCCGCGCCGGTTTCATCGACTCCATGCGTGCGGCGCAAGTTGACCAATCGCTCAACACCACCTTCCGCCCCACCGGCACCGCCTACGATCTGGTCACCCACCTCACGGGCACATTCAAGACCGCCTTTCCTGATGGAAAACCGAAGGACGCGGGTGCCGAAGCCCCTCCGGAGAAAAAGGACGATGCCAAACCCGCTTCCCTCAAGGAAAGCAGTTCGCCCGGAAACGTCTTCCTCATCGGCGATGTCGATGCCTTCTACGACCGTTTCGCCTACAACGTGCAGAACTTCGGAGGCACCCAGATGGCCACCCCTTCCAACGGCAACTCCTCGCTGCTTTTCAACCTGCTCGACCAAGCCGTCGGCTCCAAGCACCTGATCGGTTCCCGCTCGCGCACCGCCGTCAGCCGCCCGTTCACGGTGGTGAAGAAGATGGAGTCCGATTTCAACAAGACCGTCGGCGCGAAGATCGAGGAGTTCCAGACAAAGCAGAAAGCAGCACAACAGAAACTCAACGACCTCCAGTCACAGAAATCCCGTGGTTCGGAACTCAATCTGTCGCCAGCGCAGGAGGAAGAGATCAAGAAACTCCGCCAGGAGCAGGTCGAATATTCGAAGCTGATCCGCGAGCAGGAAAAAGAACTCCGCCGCCAGAAGGACAAGCTCGCCGGGAACATCACCCTGCTCAACGTGGCAGCCATGCCGGCCGCCGTCATTCTGCTGGGCCTCGGCCTTTTCATCAAACGCCGCTCCGCCACACGGGCCAGATGACTTGTTGAGAGTGGATGGTTGAGAGTTGAGAGCAAAGACTCAGAAACTCCGGCGATTCACTCTCCTCTTTCGATCAACTCTCAACTTTCAACCATCAACTTCTTCCCAAAATGAACAAACGCCAGGTCATCACCCTCTGGATCATCGCCCTCGCTCTCGCAGGTGCGGTCATCGCTGTGAAACTCAGCCAGAGCAAGTCCAGTCACAGCTCTACCAAGCGTATTCCCGGACAGACGCTCTTTGAATCATTCCCGGCCAACGACGCCGTCGGCATCGAAATCCAGGGAGCCGCCAACTCCGTCAGCCTCGCCAAAAAGGACGGCAAATGGGTCGTCACCCAGCGCGACGACTATCCCGCTAACAGCACCTTCGTCAATGAACTGCTCCGCACTCTCGGCGAGCTCAAGGTGACGCTAGGCATGGAGGCAGGTCCATCCTTCGCCCCGCGCTTCGGGATGGATGAAACCTCCCCAGTCGCCACAGACCGCGGGTTGACCGCCACCTTCAAGGATGCCTCCGGCAAGGAAATCGCCAAAGTTTCCCTCGGCAAGAACATCGAGAACAGCGCGGGGCAGTCCCCGATGGGTGGTGGCAATGCGGTCGGCCGCTACGTCCGCAACCACGCGGACGAATCCGGATTCTACGCCGTCAGCGAAATGTTTCCGTCCGTCAATGCGGAGCCGAACCGCTGGCTTTCGGATGCGTTTGTCAGCCCGGAAAAGATCAAGACCATCACCGTCAGCCAGCCGGACAAACCGGATGTCGCATGGAAACTCACCCGCGAGACCGAGGAGGCCGAGTTCAAGCTCGACGGCGCGACCGCAGCCGAAGTGCTCGACACCACCGCGACCTCGCCGCTCAAGAGCATTTTCTCCTATGCCCGCTTTGAGGACCTCGTGCCGAAGGATCAGGTTGCCGGACGCATCGCCGAAAACGGCACGCGCACCGCCACCATCGAGACCTTCGAGGGATTTGTTTACACCATCAACATCCTGCCGACAAAGGCCACGCCAGCACCACCGGCCGCGATCAAGGCCGCCACACCGCCACCGGCTACCGACAATTTCCTGATGACCGTCACCGTCAGCGCCGAGCTACCGAAAGAGCGCAAGAAGGAGGAAGGCGAAAAGCCCGAGGACGCGAAAACAAAGGACACCGCATTCACCGAGCGCCTCAAGACACTCACTGAAAAGCTCCAGAAGGAAACCGCCCTCGCCGGACGCACCTTTGAAGTTGCGAAGAGCACCGTCGAACCGCTCCTCAAGGACCGCGCGGCGCTCATCACCAAGGCCACACCGCCACCCGCCGCGGGTGCTGGAGGCGGAAATGTTCAAAAACTTCCCGGCGGTATGATCGCCAGACCACCCGCCACCGCCACCACCCCGCCGATCGAAGCTGTCACCCCGCCGGTTTCCGTTCCAACGGAGCAAATCGAATCGATTGAAAAAATAGGGCCGGATGACGATGAGAAGGACGTCCCGGAAAATTAACTCCGTGCGATCTAACCCCGGGTCGCTTGACTTGCCGCTTTGTGGAGCATAAAAGCTCCGCAATGCGTGACATCATCCACCCTGCGGAACGTCTCGTGCTGGCGATGGCACGGATCTATCAATACCGGATGACCACCACGTCCGGTGGCAATCTATCCATCCGCGACGCCGACGGTTCGATCTGGATCACCCCGGCGCGGGTGGACAAGGGCGCTCTGCGCGTGGAGGACATCGTCCGCGTCTTTCCGGACGGCCGCACCGAGGGCAGGCACAAGCCTTCCTCCGAATTTCCCTTCCATCAGCAGATCTACGCCGCGCGGCCGGATCTGGGTGCCATCGTGCACGCCCATCCGGTGGCGCTGGTCGCGTTCAGCATCTGCGGCAAGGCACCGGACACGCGGCTTTTCACCAAGGCACATTCGGTCTGCGGCACGGTCGGCTTCGCTCCCTATGCGCTGCCGGGCAGCAGTTTGTTAGGCGAGAGGATCGCGAAAGTTTTTGTGGAAGGCCATGACTGCGTGATGCTGGAGAACCACGGCGTCGTGGTCGGCGGAGTGGATTTCCCTGATGCCTTCCGTCGGTTTGAAACCCTCGAATTTGTGGCAAAAACCGTGGTCAAGGCCCGCGCGCTCGGCGAAGTGGACTACCTGACCGACGAGCAGCTTGCCATCGGCGAGAAGCCCGCACCGGTCTTCGCTGAATTCGATCCCGGCCCGGCCACCAGCGACGAACGCCTCCTGCGGCGCGAGCTGTGCGAGTTCATCCGCCGCGGCTATCACCAGCGGCTGCTCACCGCCAACGCGGGCAGTTTCTCGGTGCGGGTGGATGCAAATTCCTTCCTCATCAGCACCGCCCTTGTGGATCGGGCGACCATCCAGCCGGACCAACTCACCCTCATCCGCGACGGCAAATGCATCCGCGGCACCAAGCCCAGCCGCGCGGGAGATATTCATCACCTCATCTATCAAAAGTATCCGGAAATCCGCGCGATCGTCAACGCCACTCCGGTAAACGCCACCGCCTTCTCGGCTTCCGCCAGCCGACTCGACACACGCACCATTCCGGAAAGCTACATCTTCTTGCGCGACGTCGCGGTCTTTCCCTTCCAGTGGGTTTACGAATCGCCGGAAAAAATCGCAAACGCGATCACGCCTGAATTTCCCATCGCTCTGATCAAAAACGACTGCGCGCTCGTCATTGGAAAAACCATCCTCGACGCCTTCGACCGCCTCGAAGTGCTCGAATCAACAGCGGAAGCGGTGATTCTCAGCCGTTCACTCGGCGAGGTCCGGCCGATGGGTGAAGAGGTCATCGACGAACTGATCGAAGCTTTCCTGAAATAACCTCCGTCTGCGACCCGCGCGTCGTTTCCCGGACTTTCATCGCGGTGGGTTCGTTGCAATACGGGCAGCGGAACTGGTTTTTCAAAAGAATTCCAGCGGCCACCCGCAGTCGGTGGCTGCCCAGCAACGCACGTGCGCTCCGGTGTTTCGCACACTTTTTGGGCGAGAGCACCGGAGTCCGGCATAACGGGCAACAGGCGCGCGATGCGGTGATCCACTGCACCACTACCAGCAACAGCACGAGAACCAGCAGCCCCAATCCGATCATCATCATCATGCGGTCGCCGTTGACCGCCGATTCGACGAGCAAGCCTGCCGCAGCCAGCGCGATCAGCCAGTTTCCAAACAGAAGCGAGGCCGCCAGCCGGAGACGCAGAATGGCGTTGCTAGAGTGAGGATGATGCATGGGTGGAAACGAATCACACTCACTGTGCCGTCGTTTCAAACAAATGACCATGGGGTGAAACCCGTAACAGCCGCCCTGCCCAGCACCGGCGGCAACCCTCCTCGGTTTACTTTTTCTCCGGTGCCGGCTTTGCAGGTGCATCGTCCTTTCCGGGAACGAAGACGAGTCCGCCGCCGTTGATGCAGAAGCGCTTGTTACTTGGAGTGTTGAAACCCTCACCCTCAAAAACGTGGCCAAGGTGGCCGCCGCATTTCGCGCAGGTGACCTCGATGCGGGTCATGCCCATGCTGATGTCCTTCTTGATCGACACGTTCTCCGCCTTGGCCGGGTCATAGAACGACGGCCAGCCGCAGCCGGAATCGAACTTCTGCTCGGAGGTGAAAAGCAGCGCGTTGCAGCCGGCGCAGTGGTAGCTGCCTTTGCCCTGATGCTTGAACTCCTTGTAAACTTCACCGTTAGGCCGCTCGGTGGCGGACTGGCGGAGGATGGCGTATTGCTCGGGAGTGAGTTGCTTTTTCCACTCGGCGTCGGTCTTTTCGACCTTTCCGGCGGGCTCGGCGGGAACTTCGTTGCGGACTTCCATGGCTGACTTTTTCTTATCCTCGGCGGAGCAGGAAGCAAGAGCCAGGGTGAAAATGAGAAACGAAATCCGGTGGGTGGTGATCATGATGGGAATGGTTGGTTGTTCTGATTGCCAGAGCAACCACGGCCCATTCTATTCCCAACTTTCGTTCCGCGCAATCAGGCGAGTTGCTCATGCAGCACGGCCACGGCGTAGTCGCGGTTCATGCGGGCGATGTGATCGACGCTGATTTCCTTCGGACACGCGGCCTCGCACTCGTATTGGTTGGTGCAGTTTCCGAATCCTTCCGCATCCATCTGGCGCACCATGGCCAGCACCCGCTTATGCCGCTCCGGCTGGCCCTGCGGCAGGTGGCCGAGGTGGGAAACCTTGGCGGAAACGAAAAGCATCGCGGAGGAGTTTTTGCAAGCAGCCACACAGGCACCACAGCCGATGCAGGCGGCGGCGTCGAAGGCATCGTCCGCATCTTCCTTGGCGATCGGCACCGAGTTCGCATCCACACTGGAACCGGTGCGGACATCGACATAGCCGCCGGCGGCGACGATGCGGTCGAAGGCCTCACGGTCCACGATGAGGTCGCGGATGACCGGGAAAGGATTGGCGCGGAACGGCTCGATCCAGATGGTGTCGCCGTCCTTGAATTTCCGCATGTGGACCTGGCAGGTCGTGATCCCACGCTCCTTGCTGTGCGGGACGCCATTGATGGTGAGCGAGCAGGTGCCGCAGATGCCTTCGCGGCAGTCGTGGTCGAACTGGATCGGCTCCTGGCCATTGTGAATGAGCTCCTCGTTGACGATATCGAGCATTTCGAGGAACGACGCCTCGGCGGGGATGCTTTTCGCATCGTAGGTTTCAATCTTGCCCTGGGCTTTCGGCCCGGACTGCCGCCATACTTTGAGTGTCAGGTTCATGGGGAATGCGATGCGTTTTGAGGAAAATTTCCGGCCTTCGGGACCGTTGCGGATGACCAGGCCAGAGTAGTTCTGATTGCGATGCGGGCTAGGAGAAAAATCGGGATTTGTGAACGATTCCTCTGATTTTCAACGCACGAATTGAGTCGTCCGGCGGGCTTGGAAAAAATCCGAAAAAAGTTTGAAAATCAGTTGACCTCACTTCGGCGGGCCGCTTATTTTCCGCGTGTCGCAAGATACAGCGGTCCGATTGAACGTCCCTTTGGGTTTTTGGGTTTTTCCCGGGGATAATCGATCGGGCCGCTTTTTTTGTTTTTACGACGGTCCTGCCAGCCGGGCACCCTATTCGAAGCGCCGCCGCACCTCGATGGGCAGCTGTCCCAAAATCTCCGCTTTCCGGCCGCCGTTCCACTCGTTGAGCAAATCCATCATCCCTGCGCGGTCCGAGGGCGGGATATCCTGCCATTCCTGCTCTGTCAGATTCTCAATCCGGTGCATCATTTCCGCCATCCTGACCACCAGTCTTGTCGTGACATCCGCCTGGTCCGCATGCGTTTGCAACAAGAGATCCGCCAGTTCGTCCTCCAGTCGCTCCAGGAGCACCACCCGCGCCGCACTGGCATCCAAGTGAGAGATCGCCAGATCCACATTCGCCTCCGGCAGGTTCATTTCGAACTCTTCGCGGTTATCTTCCAGCAGAGCCCGCAGCTCGCGCAGCGATTCGGCCTTTTCCTCGCTCGTCATCGAATCCCAAGCCGCCCTGCGCTCCTGCTCCTCCTCCGTCATCGCCGCCGTCTCGCCCCGTTCCGACTCGATCTCACCGCGCACCCTCGCGATCTCCTGCTGAATCCGCCGCATTTCAAGAATCCGCGCCTCAACATCCGGCCGCTGGATCGGCTCATCCTCGGGACTGGGGGTGGGTTTCGCGGACATGCTAGCAAATGGGGCCCGGTTCGGATTATTTTGGTTGAAAGGAGTTGGGAAATCAGGCCTTCACCTCAGCCGTCAGTTTCGGATCCTTGTAGGTGGACTGGACGTAAACCTCGCGCAGCAGCTTGTGCTCGATCTGGCAGGGGCTGCTGGCCATGAGGTCGGCCCCCTTGTTGTTTTTCGGGAAGGCGATCACCTCGCGGATGCTATCCTCACCGGCGATGAGCATCGCGATGCGGTCGAGGCCGAGCGCTAGACCACCGTGTGGCGGCGCGCCAAAGCGGAACGCGTCCAAAAGGTGGCCGAACTTGATCTGCTGTTCTTCCGGACCGACACCGAGCACGCTGAACATCTTCGCCTGGAGATCCTTTTCGTGAATCCGGATGGAACCACCGCCGAGTTCGTAGCCGTTGAGAACGACGTCGTAGGCGACGGCTCTAACGTTCGCGTAGTCACCGGCGTCGAGCTTTTCGATGTCTTCCGGATGCGGACGGGTGAACGGGTGGTGAACGGCGGCCCAATGGCCGGTTTCCTCGTCATGGGCGAGAAGCGGGAAATCGACGACCCAGAGGAAATTGAATTTTGTCGGGTCGTTATTGAGTTCCATCATCACGGCGCATTCCGAACGGACGCGGCCAAGAATGGTACTGACGCTTTCACGCGAACCGGCGGCGAAGAAGACGATGTCGCCTTCTGCCAGATCAAGCTTGGCGGCGACGGCTTCCTTTTCGGAGTCGGTGAAGATTTTCCAGAGCGGGCTCTTGTATTCGCCGTTCTCGAGTTTGATGAACGCGAGGTTCTTAACTGGAAGACCCGCTTGCACGGCAATTTCGTTGAGGCGGTTCATCTGGCCGGTGGTGATGCCGGCGAAGCCCTTGGCGTTGATCGCTCTAACTACACCGCCGCTGTCGAGCGTGCCGCGGAAGATCTTGAACTCGGTGGCCGCGAAGACGTCGCCAAGGTCGGTGATCTTCATTTCGAAACGGGTGTCCGGTTTGTCGGAACCGTAGATGTCCTCGGCGTCCCGGTAGGTCATGCGCGGAAACGGGCTCGGCACGTCGATGCCGAGGCCGGACTTGAACATCGAAGCTAACAAGCCTTCGACCAGTTTGATGATGTCATCCTGGGTGACGAAGCTCGCCTCGATATCGATCTGCGTGAACTCCGGCTGCCGATCAGCGCGAAGGTCCTCGTCGCGGAAGCAGCGTGCGATTTGGAAATACTTCTCCAGCCCCGCCACCATCAGTAGCTGCTTGTATTGCTGAGGCGCTTGTGGCAGCGCGTAGAAACGACCCGGGTTAAGACGCGACGGCACCAGGAAATCGCGCGCGCCTTCCGGTGTCGGGTTCGACAGGATCGGCGTTTCGATTTCGAAAAATCCGGACTCGTCGAGGTAGCGGCGGGCGGCGGAAGTGATCACGCTGCGCTGGCGGATGTTCTTGCTCATGCGCGGGCGGCGCAGATCGAGGTAGCGGTATTTCATCCGCAGGTCTTCGTTAGAGAGTTCCTTGTCGAGTTGGAACGGAAGCACGTCTGCCTTGTTGACGATAATGAGTTCGGTCGCGACAATCTCGATGCTGCCGGTTTCCAGCTTGTCATTGGTGGTGTCCACCTCGTCGGTTTTCAGACGGGCTTCAACCTTGCCGGTGATCTGCACGACGTCCTCGACACGCAGCTTGTGCGAAAGGTCTGTGGCCTCCTGCGAAACCTCGCCACGGAACACGCACTGGGTCACGCCCTCGCGGTCGCGGAGGTCAATGAAGATCACGCCGCCCTGGTCACGGGCGGAATTGACCCAACCGATGAGCTGGACGGTTTGGCCGATGTGGGATTCGCGGAGTTCGTTGCAATGATGAGTGCGCATGTTGGA